>Ga0268276_1000154_pt1 | contig 82888 bp, 60 predicted proteins | sample saktaG_4_FD_190145 | JGI IMG/M metagenome (GOLD analysis project Ga0268276, IMG submission 190145) | Saline water microbial communities from Sakinaw Lake, British Columbia, Canada - sak_2010_1_5_45m | ecosystem: Environmental > Aquatic > Non-marine Saline and Alkaline > Saline ... | reverse complement strand
CTCCTTTTTTGTGACCGAACAGCTCACTCTCAAAAAGGGCCGGGGGAATCGCTCCAAGGTTCACTTTAACAAACGGCTGATCACTCCGGTTACTGTTTTCGTGGATGGCTTCCGCGATGAGCTCTTTGCCGGTGCCACTTTCTCCGGTAATCAGGACCGACGCGTTGGTGCGACTGATCCCGGCCGGATGCCTTCCGGGAAGTCTCTTTTTGCGACAACTTCAGGGCTGTCCTTACCGAGTCAAGAAGAAAATCATTGTTCCATGGCTTGTTCAGAAAATCTGCAGCGCCCGCTTTCATGCCATCAATCGCCAGCGACATGTGACCCCAGGCAGTGATCAGGATGACCGGTAGCTCCGGATAGGCTCTGATTGAAGGATAATTTTAGCCTCCTCAGGATCTGTGGCGGTTCTGGCGCTAAACCCGTGTTGTGTAAGCAGGAGAGAGATCGCAGCCAGGACTGCTTTATCGTCGTCGACAATCAGGATCATGTTTCAAATATAATGATTTCAATACAAATCACTCTTCATAGAGTGCCACGGCCGGGTCGACTTCTGAAGCTTGCTTACTGGGCGCGAGGGCACAGAGAATGATCAATCCATACAAAAAGAGCAGAGAACAACCGATTGCGCCAAGAGCTCTGCGCAGACCGATTTCCGCCTTACGGAGGTTGATGTTGTACCACAGCAACCCAAACAATCCAAGAATTACATTCAGGATCAGAAATTGAATCAGAAGGATTTTTACAGAGGCTCCGAAGGACCTTCTGATCCCTATCTCTGAGGCCCGTTCCAGGATTCGCGTGATATTGATATTGACCAGGTTGAGGGCTGGAAAGGACATGAAGAGAAGGAGGAGAACCGCTAATATCAGAATAAATAAGCCGATTTGTGTACTTTCCTCCCCGCGCAGAAGGTTCCGGGTAAAAACTTCCAGGTACCGGTCGGCATACGATGATACCTTACTCCATTCTTCCGGATCCGGGAACTGAAAGTCGCGAAGCGTCTTCTGATATTCAGCCTTCACCTTATCCGGATCTGTACCCTCTTTAACCTGGATCACCCCGACAAAGGATCCGTTGATCCGTTTCTCAAGATAATCCGTACCTGCTGTCGTAAAAGGCTGGTATATGTTGGCAAACGGAAATGTCTGGTTAATGCTGGTCTCCTCTATTACACCTCGAACGGTGAAGTCAAATCCGTCGATCTTCATTGTTTTTCCAAGACATTCCGTGGTCCCGAAATATTGGAGGGCTGTGGTACGATCCACTACAACTACTTTGTTTGCCAGGTCGACATCCTGAAATGAAAAGGGTTTGCCTTTGATAAAATCGAAGCTGAAAACCTCCCAGAAATCTGCATCAGTATATTTCCGCATAGCGGTGATCTTGTGATCGCCTGAATAGCAGGTAACCGATGAGGGTAGCGATAGGATACTCACGCGTTCAGGCAGTTTCATCTTTCTGAGGGTCTGATCATAGAAATAGTAGGAGGCTGAACCGCGCATCCTGCTGTTGTTCTTATCATTTTTGAATGTGCCGCCAAAAATATACAGCAGGTTCTCCTTGTTTTTTTCAGGACCATGGCTCCCAAAGGTGGAGTCGTAAACGGCCGAAAGGACAATCAGCACCATCAGGGTAATGCTGATACCAAACAGGCTTACGAAGGTGAAAAACTTATGCCGTTGAAGAACGTTCCAGAAGGTTATCAGATAATTTTTAATCATGACTCTTAGGATTTATACGTTGTTTCAATCAGGATGTTCATGATCTCTTCTCCGATGCCACTGTCGAGATTTCCGGTCGGCTCGTCGGCAAGGATCACCTCCGGACTACCCACGATGGCCCGGGCGATTGCCACACGTTGCTTCTGGCCACCGGAAAGCTGAGAGGGATAATGGTCCATCCGGTTCGCGAGCCCGACTTTTTCGAGGGCCTCCCTGACCAGTTTTTTACGTTCAACTGGTTTCATCCCCCAGTTTCGAAGGGGAAGCGCCATCATAGACCACCTCTCCCTTAGTAGGATTGTCCAGGAGTCCCATGATGTTCAACAGGGTACTTTTTCCGCTTCCCGAAGGCCCCATCACAGAGGCAAACTCACCCTTTTTCACGTTGAGTCTGATCTCTTTCAGCGCAACGGTTTCAATGGTTTTGGTCTGGAAAACCTTTTCGATGTCAACTAATTCTATCATTTGGATTTTGGTTTATACCCCTCCCTTAATCCCTCCCCTCAAGGGGAGGGGCAGGGGTGGGGTCATTCTGTAATTTTTATACTTTTCCTTCGTTCATACGCTTTCATGTTCGACACGATGACCTGCTCTCCGGCCTCCACGTGAGATCCGATCTGATCCTTGAGCCAGGTAATTACCCCTCTGCGTCCGGAGGCAATCCTCGATTGATCCACCTTTTGCCGGAGCTCGTTGATCATCCGTTCCTGGATCCGGATGTTGATTTCAAGTTCCTGCAGCTGCGCTTTTTTGGAGGCATAAAGGTTGGTGATCTGATGCTCCATCTGGGTCAGTTCCAGAAGGGCTATCTGGTAATCCAGTGCGGCTTTTTTCACCTCTTCCTGCATCGCACCACCCAGGGCATATAACTTCTCTGCATTGTCGAGTTCAACCTTATACCACTGATTGCGCAGTTGTTTGATATCCCGTTGATTCTCCAGGTCGGAGATGTTCTTTTCCAGTCCCAGTCGGGCCTTTTCATATTGGGCTTTAAAGAGGTTCAATTGATCTTCTGATTGGTTCCGTTGGTTGAACACCGAAGTGAGATCCAGTTCGAGGATGGACACGCCAGAGTCTACTGCGGTGCCTGTGGGAGCCAATACATTCCTGATCTGTGTTTGAACCGGGCTTGTAATCACCTCTTCAAATTCAGGCAGAACAGTTCCGGTTGCATTCAGAGTAGCATTCAGATCTCCTTTGATTGCTGTGGAAACAAGTATCTCGCTTCGTTTTACCGGGAAGGTAATCAATTGGTTGAAAAAAAACAGAACCACTAGAATGCATAGAAATGCAGCGCTGGCAATCAAAATCCTTTTTCTTTTTCGCTGTCTGATTTTTTCTGCCGGAAGTTCTCTGTCCATGGGCGCCTATCCTTGTTGCACAAAGGTGTACCAAAAACATGCCATTCAACATAAAATACACATAATCAGATAATTATAATTTGAAAGAGGCTTTGAATGTGTTCGGAATCGAACAGTTTGTTCGGGAATAGGAAGGATGAGGGACGAAGGACGTAGGACGAAGGACGAGGGACGAGGGACATGGTGATTTCGAAGTCTTACACATTAGGTTATGGAATATGTTTGTATGAGGGATTTGGACTGCTTCCACAAACTGGCCCGGGTATCAGCCCAAAGACATGGCCTTTAATTCAGTTCACACACTCTTTATCGGGTCCTATCTGTTCGGAATGTACCGGTCTACCAACAATGGAGACTTGTGGGAGCCCTTCAACAACGGATTACCGTTCGATAAATTAAGTCCGGATGCACGTGGTAATTCCGTTGACCGGATCACATTCATGAACTTTTATTTATACTGCATCATTTATTTCTTTGGAGCATATATGATACCTATAAACCTGGATGCATCGGATACCTGGCTACCGGTGAACGGGGGATTGCCGAATGATCCTACTACAACCGACCTTACCGGAGCCCCTATAAATATGCTATATCTTGCAGCTTCTAACCAGGGACTGTTCCGGAACATATACCCTGTAGGTGTCCAGGTAAACTCAGGGGAGAACACCTGCACGGTATCCATCAGTCCGAATCCTGTTCACGGGAATGCTACCTTCACGGTCCACCTGGTTCAACCACAACGGCTTTCCCTTACCATCTGGAACACACAGGGAATTTCATGCGGTACGGTCTTTCAGGGGTTCCTGTCGGAAGGGACAACCAACTTGCCATGGGAAACTTGCTCTTTGTCTTCAGGACTGTATACATACCGCCTCATTGGAGAAAAATCAGTGACGACGGGTAAACTGATCATCCCTTGAAATTTCAAAAGTCCATCTCAATCTATTCGATCTGTATCGGGGTTTCGGTGATCCTGATCTGGGTCATGCTGTTGATTGAAGGGAACCCTAAGCCTTCACCATTTTCTGAAAAGGATTCAGCATAGAGAAGATCGACTTGGTCTTGTGAGCGAAATATCCTCCTCCAACGGTTTTCACTTCATCTATGGTATAGAAAGCGTTCGGGTTGTATTCGTTCACGATTCCGATGATGGTTTTGGCCTCCTTGCGTCTCACAGTCGTAAAGAGCATTTTGGTTGGGCCCATTGAACCTTCCACATCCACAACAGTGAGACCATACCCTTTCGACCGCAGAAAGGAGATCAGGGCCGAGGTATCCCTCGAGGGAATCACCCGGATCACGACATTACCAACCGAGAGTTTTTCTTCCAGGATGATCCCGAAGTAATTTCCGGTGGCGTACCCGCCTGCAAAAGCAATATACATCATGATATTGCTCACATCTTTCATGATCTGGCTGATAGCAAGGAGCCAGATAAATGATTCGAAAAAAGCAAAGAGCGGCGCCAGATTTTTCAACCCTTTGGCGGAAAAGATCAGACGGACAGTTCCAATCGACTGATCAACGATCCGGAAACAGAAGATCAGCAACGGGAGAACCACATAGGTAAAGACCTCATGGCTAAATAGGGAGGCAATGGCATCAAAGTTCATGGTACAAAGATTTGGGGCGGCAAAGTTACTGATAAAACCGATGAAATATTTTGGCAGGAAAAGGTATCTTTGATTTCAATTTGTTTTGAGCACATTGACAATGCTCTCAATCAGTCCCTTTTTTGAGAAGGGTTTGGCCAGGTATCCATGGCAGCCAGCCTCAATGCATCGTCTTTTCTCTTCAACCATAGCATAGGCTGTTTGTGCGATGATTTTTATCGGGTAACCGGAATCCCGGATCTCCTGTAAGCAATCATAGCCCGTTTTTCCCGGCATATTGATGTCGAGAAGAAGGAGATCTGGAATACGTTCATGAATCATCTTCATAAGGAGGTCTCCATTGTCGGCCCGGTAAAGAATTGCACCTGTATCTTTGAGTAACAATGCTATGTAATCAAATCCATCATCTTCATCCTCAGCTATGTAGATAACATTTCGGCTAAGATCCAGGAATTTCACCGGGGCTGGTTGCATCGTGGATTTTTCACCTGAAAGAACGGGGCGGAATGGAATGGTAAAATAAAATGTGGTTCCTTTCCCTTCCTCAGAAACGACCCGCATCTCTCCTCCCATAAGCTCAACCAGGGCTTTGGAGATGCTAAGGCCCAATCCAGCCCCTTGCCTGTATTTGTCAACCTCTACCTGCCTGAACCGTTCAAAGATGATGCCTAGTTTTTCAGGAGGAATCCCCTTACCGGTATCTGTCACATGAAATTCCAGGTAGGCGATTTTGTTAAATGATATAGTTCTGACACCAATTTCAATGAAACCCATATCCGTGAATTTAATCGCATTTGTCACAAGATTGTCCAATACCTGTTGTAACCTTAACGGGTCTGTTTGCACTTCCGGGATCGAGAATGCTGGTGGCATCTTTAGCCGTAACGACACTCCGGGTTTTTTCTTAAGCAGATCCATGGCATTGTACGATTCGACGGTCGTGATTAAAAGCTTTACCACATCGCATGCGGAAGGAGAAATTGTGATTTGTCGGACTTCCAGTTTAGAGATATCGATGATGTCGTCGATAAGCCGCATTAGTTTTTTCCCTGCATTCCGGATAATTCCAGTGAAGCGCTCATGCTCTTCAGGCGTACTGTCGGCCTGACCAAGAAGCTCTGTAAACCCGAGGATGGCATTCATGGGAGTTCTGATTTCATGCGACATGTTAGCCAGGAAGGCTGATTTCAGTGTATCTGACTCCTGCGCTTTCTCCATAGCTTCCAGTAAATCCTGTTCTGCTTTTTTTCGCTGGATGGAGAGACTGATCTGGTGAGAGACAAATTCCAACATCTCCACATCTTTTTGCGTGTAAGCATCCGGATTATCATAACTCTGGACCACCAGGGCGCCGGTTGCATTACCATCCATGAAAAGAGGAACACCAAGCCAGGCACTGGAAGGGACTCCTACCTCTTCTATTTCCCCCGATTTGTAAAAAGGCTCCCAATCTTCTTCCCTTGCCAGTAAGGATTTCCGGGTTTTAATTACATACCCGGTCGCTGATTTATCGGCGGGCCAGGCAGACATTTCATCCAATTCGTCTTTGTAAAAAGGAGTGGAGAGCATCCCGGTTCGTTCGTCATACAATGCCACATAAAAATTTGTGGTATCGACAAGCGTTCCCAACTCAACCTGGATCTTCCCGATGAGCTCTTCCAGATCCTGTGTTGTAGCTACGGCATTGGAGATATTGTAGAGTACCTTTTGAAGCTGCTCGGAATGTTTCCGTTCTGTGATATCCTGAACCTGTAGGATATATCCTTGTATGGTGGATGAGTCTTCTGATTTAAGGGGGGTAATAAGGTACTCCATGGCTGCTATGCCGCTCCTGGTCGTGTGATACTGATTGAGTTCCCTGACCCGGTTAAAATCAAACGATGCCTCATAAAGAACAGGGTTGCCATTGTGCAATCTCTGTTTCAGTTCATCATTCAGGGAGGTTCCGTCGAAGAGGTTGAAGCTTGAAGAGCTGTCATCCTGGATGCCAAACATGTTGAAGGAGGCTCTGTTAGCTGCCGTTTGAACTCCTGCTGCATCGTAAATTTCAATCCCCATCGGGGACTCTTCGAAAAAGGTTCTGAATTTCTCTTCACTCTCTTTGAGAGCCTCCTCTATCCGTTTGCGGTCAGTGATATCAGTAATAAAACCTTCAAGAAACAGCAGCTCTTCATCTTCCGAGAAGATTCCCCGGCCCCGCTCCCATACCCACCTGATTTCACCAGAAGCCGTGATAATGGAATATTCCTCTTCAAGAACTCCTTTTTTCGCCAGAAGTTTCTGCCATGTATCCCAGAGATGCTGTTGGTAATCAGGGTGAATGATATCGTTGAATGCAAGGGTTTTATTGTCAATGAAATCTTCAGGGGTGTACCCGGTAATTTGCTGACAACCTTCACTGATGTATATCATGGTCCAGTTTGGATCGTTGGCACAGCGATAGATAAATCCGGGAAGGTTGTTGATCATGGTGGCCATGGTTGGCTCACCGATTGTGTTATCCATAGTTGCCTGTTATGTTGTCGCCCATACAAATGGGATTAACAACATTGGGCTCAAAGGTATTGCATTTTTTTATTTATCAATAAAAAACGGAATCTCACTCTGCTGGCATCCTGAACAGGTTATTCTCCACCGGCTCATTCAGGTCGATGGCATCAAATTCCATACTAACAGAACGTCCCGGATACCTGGTTTCGATGAGAAATGGGAACGGGATACCCTCAACAAGCCGATAATCCCTGAAATAGTTTTCGATTGTAATTTCTTCTCCCCGAAATGTCCGGAAAGTGGCTTGTTTTTTGAGGAGGAAATCACCTGTGCCGATGAAATAGTACTGAATGACACTATCGGCACGGATCAGTTTAATTTTGTATGCCGGTTCTGTTTCAACCGTGTCGATTCCTTCGAGTTCCAGGTGATGGCCTTTGTCTTTCCATCGATAAAGCATGCCGTCGAAGTCAGATTGATACATCATGCCACGTGTACTCGATTCAGACATGGGACTGGGAGCTGCATTCCCAGTCCAGGGAGCTGTTGACCAGGCAACTTCTCCATCGTAGACCTGGTAGGCCGTGAGATCTGCAACGTCGAACTCCATCAGGTATAGGTTGGGTCGTTTGCGGACGATCTTCAATGGCATCAGGTCTTGTTGCACACGCAGCCCAGTCATGATGATGGTATTCACCTGTTGCAGTTTTTCCATCTCTGCCGCCTGGTAATGCCTGGACATGATCTCATCCAGTGTCAAATCCTGGGACTGGGAAGCCGAAATAAGGAGTAATAAAATCCCGATAACACTAAATCCTGTTTTCATATTTTTTCGCTTTTGGCTTTTCGCTATTTGCTATTCGCAGTTCGCTTCTATTTTTTACTCATCACCTCATCAGTACGGTCGTGCCATGCCCCGACCCTACATTCATCACCCCATCACTTCTTTACATTGTACGCCATCAGCGAATTCCCGTGTCGCACATACATGATTCCATCGCAGATCACCGGATGGGCATAGTGTGCTTTGGTTCCCCGGGTGATCTTGAAGGAGCTTACCATTTCCATGGTGGGACCATTTGGTTTGAACAGTCCGAGTTGTCCCCGCTCATTGTATAGATACAGCATGTTATCAGCGAAGATCGTACCCCCTTTGTCGAATTTCACTGAGTCGACGTTGGCGCCGGTAGTTGCATCCTGCACATACCATTTACGTTTCTCATAGCTGGCTGTGTAAATGTAATTTCCGAGTTTGATGAAGCCGCCCATGGTGTTGTCGCAAGCTTTATTTCTCCATACTTCTGTGATGGCAGTCCCGTCATCCGAGAGTTTTAATTTCACTGAACCGTTCCCGTCACCTGTGATGTAATAGATAAAACCATCCTCATACCATGGGGTATTTATATGTACATCGCCTTCGCTGTCCTGAGTGTGTGACCAGAGAAGCGTTCCCTCTTTTGTGTCGATGCCCAGCAGGGCATGTGCGGTAAATGTGACCATGATATCTCTCTCGGGCAATCGGATCAGCAGGGGAGAGCAGTAGGCTGTATGTTCACCCAGTCCCTTACAGATCCATTGGATTTTTCCGGTAAAACGATCCAGGGCAACGACATTGGTATCAGGATTCCCCGGGGCGCAAAAGACAGTATTTCCATCCACCAGAAGCGCTTCTGCATAACCGAACGTAATCCCCGGAGCATGCAGATCCTGCTGCATATTCAGCGACCAGCGCACGTTGCCATCTGCTGCTTCCAGGCAGGCAACCGTTCCCATTCCTGTGGTCACATAAATAAGATCGTCGACGAGGGTAGGAGTAGCGCGTGATCCGGGGTAGTTGATGGTCCACTCTTTTCCGACAGGGGCTTTATAGATTAATTTTCCCGACTTGTCCAACGCAAAAAGGTAAGTAATGGTATCGATTTCACCGGTGATGTAGATTCTGTGGTTGGTAATCAGCGGTGAACTATAGCCACTTCCGGCTTCAGGGAATTCCCAGATCAATTCAGGGCCACCTATGGGCCAGCTTTGTAGCAGTTCGGTTTCATGATAAAACCCACGTCGGTCGGCCCCGCGCCACTGAAGTACTTCCTGGGCTGAGAGGGAGGTGGTAAGCAGGACCAGGAATAAGGGAAGAAGGATGAGATGCGTAAGAGGTGAGACGTGAGACGTAAGAGGTGAGACCCAAGACGGAGGATGATGAGTTGGTGGGTGTTTCATTGGGTTTGTTTTTTAGCTTTCAAAACTAACTCTTTTGCAGGGAGGAGGAGAAAATATTTCGATGAAAACAGCGATAGAGCCGATATATCTCTCCATTGTCGGGCTTCTCGGGATGTAACCACCCCTCGGAATCTCAGGGTTAAAACTCAAGAAGGTGTATTAAGGATAATAAGGGGAGAACAACCGGATTCGATGATAAAATCGGGGGATTGGTTGATTTTGTTTTACTAAACTCACACCAGGGATTATGTTTGTAGCATGGAAACAGAGATGATGAATTTTGAGCCCATCCGCCTTGATGCTATGTCGAATGTGAAGCTGATGAACCGTGTTGACCGCAAATTCTGGTTTCATGAAGCCGAACTTCAAGCTATTCTACTTTCGGTAATGCCATTTTACAAAGCGCTGAAAATAGGGGAGAGTAGCCGGTTATCCTATGCTACCACCTACTTTGACACACCTGATAATATCCTTTACAGGCTGCATCACAATGGAAAGCTGAGCAGGATCAAGATTCGCCGTCGTACCTATTTAGAAACGGATCTCAGTTTCCTCGAGATCAAATTTAAAACCAACAAAGGAAGGACGATCAAGAGACGCATGCCGACGACCCTTGGTGAAGAGATATTTACCATCACAGAAGGTGAGTTTATTCAGGCAAATACCTCATTCATGGCGGAGGAGCTGATCCCTGGACTGACCAATGCCTTTTCACGGACGACCTTGGTTAGCATTGAGATGAACGAACGGTGCACAATCGATACCGGGATAAAATTTGGCTGGAACCAGCGTGAGAAGATACTTTCCAACCTTGTTGTGGTGGAGGTTAAGTCGGCGGGCCGCACCCGGAATTCCCCCCTTGTTCAGGCACTGCATGACCATGGGATTCGCGAATCGGGTTTCAGTAAGTACTGTGTCGGAAAGATGGCAGTGGATCCTAACGTCAAACACAATGCATTCAAGGCAAAGATGAGAACAATTGATAAACATATTTTAAACCGCGCATCATGAACGAAGCAATTCAAACCACCCTCCCCGAACTAACCAACATGGTCGCATGGGAAGAACAGATGAGATTCCTTGGAATCAAATTGATCAACGTCAGCGATTTCACCGAGCTCTTATTGCGTTTTCTGGTAAATGCTTTAATGGTCTTTCTGATCGTACACTATATGTACGCCAAACGAAGCAAGCGTAAGGATTTTTATTTCAGCTACATTGCCATCGGTGGCGTTGTGTTTCTGCTCTGTTTTCTTCTCAACAACGTGAAGCTTGAGTTGGGGTTTGCACTGGGACTTTTCGCCATATTCGGCATTATCAGGTACAGGACAGATACCATCCCAATTAAGGAGATGACCTACCTCTTCATTGTGATCGGCATCTCGGTGATGAATGCCATTGCCAGCAAAAAGGTGAGCTATGCAGAGTTGCTGTTCGTCAATGCCGCCATCCTGGGCGGACTATGGCTTCTGGAAAAACGGCTGATGCTCAACCGGGAACAGTCTCTCCTGATCCTGTATGAGAAGATTGAGAACATTCATAAGTTGAGCGAGGTGGCGCTCCTGGCTGACCTGAAAGAACGAACCGGCATTACCGTCAAGCGGTTTGAGATTCATAAGATCGATTTTCTGCGGGATGTAGCTGAAATGACCATCTATTTTAACCCAAACGGACAACATGAAAACGAGCCTAAATAATATCCGTCGAAGGGGTCTGGTTTGGCTTCGCCATATTCAGCTTCGCTCCGGTTCTGGCTTCAAGAATCAGGTTTCTCGTTACTTATTTCTTGTTTCTTGTTTCTTGTTTCTTGTTCTTTCCTCCGTTCAGGGTGTTGGGCAAGTGACCCAAAACGACTTCCAGATGCGGAATTCGTTTGAAGCGAGCATCAAACTGGTCAAGAAATTACGTCTCAACTTAACTCCTGAACTGCGTATCGACGAAACGTTTTCCATTGACCGGTTCCTGATGGCGTGTGAACTGGCCTACAAGCCCTGGAAATTCCTGGAGGTTGGAGGTAGTTACCAGTTCATTGTGAATCCCAGAGTGGGCAAAACAACAGAATTTCTCAATCGTTATGCATTCCAGGTGACCTTCTCAAAAAAAATCAAGCGGTTTGATCCTGCCTTCCGGTTAAAATACACCAACTATGCTGAAGATGATCCCAATAGCCAGTTTCTCAAATACAAGGCATCAGTCCAGTACGATATCCGTAAATGCAAACTCACACCATCGGTGGGCATTGAAGCCTATCATCAGCTGAACGACAATTATTTGTACAAGATGCGTTACTCTATTGGGGCCCGCTATGCCATCTTCAAGAATAACTCCATTGAACTGGAATACAAGTTTGATTATTACGTGAAAGAGTACAGGAACAAGCATATCATCAGTATCAGTTATAAAATTAAATTATAGGAGAGGTACACTATGAAACTGATCAGTCTATTTGCATTAACGATTTTACTATCCATCACCAGTGCTTGCCGAAAGGCGCCGATGGAGAATCTGGAGACGCCCGACTGGAGTGAATACACGCATGGAAACACCACAAGCCCTGATTATAACATGGTCTTTAAACAGGATGAAATAATCCGTATCGATATTGTGATCAGCGCTGAGAACTGGTCTGTCATGCAGGATGACCTGGCAGCCAACCTGTCAGGTGGGGGTGGCCCTCCAGGATCGATATCAGGCTTTGATCCGGTATGGGTTCCTTCATCCCTCTTTTTTAACGGAATCGAATGGTACCAGGTTGGGATCAGGTACAAGGGGAATTCAAGCCTGAGCTCATCCTACCAGCAAGGCATTAAGAAATTATCGTTCAAACTCGATTTTGACCAATTTGAAGATACCTATCCAGCTATAAAAAACCAACGCTTTTATGGCTTCAAGCAGATCAACCTGAAAAACAACTACGACGATCTTTCAATGATCAGGGAACGGGTTGGGTCTGACCTTTTCCGCCAGTTTGGGGTGGCGTCACCACTTGTCACTTTCTGTGCATTGTATGTGGATTTCGGCTCCGGACCTCAATATTTCGGGCTTTACTCCCTGGTTGAAGAGGTGGACGACACCATGCTGGAGAGTCAGTTTGGAAGTGAGACGGGTAATCTCTATAAACCTGATGGCCCGGCGGCCTCCTTTGCCCAGGGCCGCTATAATGATGACGAGATGGAGAAAAAGAACAATGAAGCCGCAGGCGATTACACGGATGTTCAAGCCCTCTATTCGGTGATAAACAATGCCAACCGGGTGGCAGATCCAAGCCAATGGAAAGCGGATCTCGAGGGGGTTTTCCAAACAGATATTTTCCTGAAGTGGCTGGCAGCCAATACGGTTATACAGAATTGGGATACCTATGGAAGAATGACGCACAACTATTACCTGTATAACAATCCTGTAGGGAACCAGTTGACCTGGATCCCGTGGGACAACAACGAAGCATTGCAGGAGGGAAAGATGGGTAGCGCCCTGAGTCTCTCATTGGATGAAGTGAGCAGCAACTGGCCATTGATACGCTACCTGCTGGATGACGCGACCTACAATCAGAAATACAGGGAATACATGCTACAGTTCATTCAGGAGGTTTTTATCCCGAACGAAATGATCACACGCTACAACACCTATTCTTCCCTGTTACAGGATGCAGCTTATGCAGAAGCTTCCCCCTATACATTTCTCCATTCTGATGCTGATTTTGGCCAGGCTATCGAGGCTCTGAAAACGCATGTCCAGCAGCGGAACGATGCTGTGCAAGCGTACCTGAATCAAAAATAGAAGGTCATGGGGTGATTCCTTGCTTCTTTCAGGTTTCATAAGATTTCCTTGTTAATTTTGGTGTCTGAAACCGCCAGAAGAAACATATTTAACTAGTTGATGAAACTTCCTCATCTTATTCCGACTCTTTTAATTTTGGCTTTTTTCCCCCTCCTGCTGATGTCGCAGTCCCGCTATCCGGGTGTTGTTTCGGGCAGGATTCTGGATGCGCATACCCAACACCCTGTTGAGTATGCCAATGTCCTTCTGATGGATACGGTCTCCGGCAAGCTTGTGACAGGAAATGTGACCGACAGCAACGGTATTTTTCGCCTCGACAATGTCCCGTTTGGATCCTATTCACTGGAGTACAGCTTTATAGGTTATGGGAAAAACCGAAAGGGTCTGGTCACGTTAAGCCGTAAAAATGCATCTGTCGATCTGGGGGACCTTATCCTGGATCCATCGGCCTTAACCATGAACGAAGTGACGATCACAGCCGAAAAATCAATGATGATCACCAAGATCGACAGAAAGGTATTCAATGTTCAGCAAGACATCATGGCCCAAACGGGAACAGTTACCGATATACTCCAGACAATCCCTTCGGTGACGGTCGACATCGACGGTAACATCTCCCTTCGGGGATCGGGCGTCACCATCCTGATCAATGGCCGTCCTTCCGTTATGACGGGAAATGCAAATCTGGAGCAGATGCCGGCTTCCATGATCGAACGAATCGAAGTGATCACAAACCCCTCTGCAAAATATAAACCTGATGGCACCGGAGGGATCATCAACATCATCCTGAAGAAGGAACGCAAGAGGGGTTTCAACGGCATCCTGGGGGCTAATGCCGGGAATAACAGCCGATTCAACACCAATATCCAGCTGAATTACAATCCCGGGAAGGTAAATATTTTCGGCAGCTATGGATTCAGGCAGGACTACAGGGGATATACCGGTGACCTATATTCCCAGACGATAGATACCGCTACTTCTCAATCAACCTACCTTGAACAAAATTCACAAGGGACTTCCTGGAGGAAATCACATCTTGCGCAACTTGGTCTGGATTGGAATATCAGTGAAAAGGATATAGCCGGAGTGGCTGGAACCTACAATTTCAGGACATCAACATGGCGCTATTCCACCTGGAACAAATACAGTGATACGTTTAAGGTGATGACGGAGGAGTTTACACGGGATCTTGACAGACAAGAGAGCGAACAAAGCTATGGTGTGACTGGTTACTATGAGCATACGTTCAATGAAGAGGAGGAACACATCCTTGCTTTTGACTTTGAATACCAGAGAGATGTAGAAGATGGTAAAAGCATGTGGACCAATAACTATGCTTTTCCCACATATCCCCAGGAGAAAGATTATGCCACGACAATCAGCAAGGATGATGAACTGGATGTGAACCTTTTATACAGTCGTCCTTTATGGACAGATGCCAGTCTTGAATTGGGTTATGAAGGGACAGTTCAGATCAATGACCAGGATGAAACTGTTGAGAGTTTTGATTCAACCTCAATGATATGGATTGTCGACTCTACACAGGGGTCCAGTTTTTATGGAAATCAGACCGTTCATGCATTTTTTGCCACGGTGAGCTGGGAGTGGAAAAAATTCAGGTTCCTGGGAGGTCTTCGGGCAGAAGAGACGTTGCTTGATCTCAACTTCCGAGCCATCAGCACAACATCAAATAGTGACTATTTTGCACTCTACCCAACCATTCACATGGGAATTGTTTCGGGGAAGCACGAATGGCAGCTTAATTATAGCCGTCGGATCAACCGTCCCGATGTGGATGACCTGAATCCGGTTCCCGAATACCGTGATCCGAGGAATATCCGGGTTGGAAACCCCGACCTAAAACCGGAGGATATCCATTCGATCGAATTCGGGTACTCACTAAAGTTAAATAGCTTCACCTTCGTACCTACGCTTTTTTACCGGTATAAAGTCAACGGTTTTACCCGGGTCACCACCAGTCTGAACGATACTATCCTGGTCACCACGATAGAGAATCTTTCCACTGACCAGTCGGCCGGAATTGATCTCAGTGGCAATTGGCAGATTAAAAAGTTAGCCAGCATCAACTTTAGCGCTTCTGGCTTCTACAACCAAATCGATGCGTCAGATATCGGGTACAGCGGGTATAGGGCAGCGTTTTCATGGAATGCCAAGGTAAACGCTTCGTTTAATATTACGAAGACCACCCTCTTCCAGCTTAATGCCGATTTTCGGTCGAAGAGTCTAACCGCCCAAGGTTACCGGTTTCCAACCTGGACAGTAAACCTCGGCTTCCGGCAGGACCTCTGGAAACGGAAGGTCTCTCTCATCGCCACTGTCTCCGACCTCTTCAACTCCCGCGCATACAAAAACAGAATTGACACACCAATCCTGGTTCAGGAATCGACACGACGCAGGGATGGGCGCGTGTTTTACGTCGGTTTTGTTTTTAACTTCGGCACCAATGGAAAAAAGGAGAAAGCGCCGAAGTTTGAGTTTGATAACGGGATGGAGTAGCTGGCAGGGAGGTAGGGACTTTGGGAAGTGTGAGGGTATGGGGGTATGAGGGTATGAGGGTCTGAGGGTGTGAAGGTGACAAAGATATGAGATTTTCATATTACACTTTCATGGTCAGAGGCACAATTTCTTCATTGGCTAAATGTTATTACAAGCAAAAAAAGCACAATAAAAGCATAAATAAGGTGTACTTATTGCACGTTATTTATATTTTCATTATCTTTGTACAAATTGCAAATCATGGAATTTGATTTTGATGCCGGTAAGAATCAACTTAATAAACAGAAACACGGGATTGATTTTTTTGAGGCTCAGCAATTATGGGAAGATCCTTACAGGTTGGTTATACCGGCAAGGAGCCTTGATGAAGAACGATGGGTTATCATTGGGAAGATAGAAGCAAATTACTGGTCTGCAATATATACGATCAGGAACAACGTTATCAGAATAATTTCTGTAAGAAAAGCCAGAGACAATGAAAAAGAATTATATAAAAGCTGAAGATCTGGATAGCAAATTTGAAGATGGAGAAGATATTAGTCAATATCTGGATCTCAGGAGAGCACAACGTTCAGGATTGGACCAGCGTAGGATCAGTGTTGATTTTCCTTCCTGGATGGTTTGGGAACTTGATCGGGAAGCCAAGCGATTGGGAGTAACCAGGCAATCAATCATCAAATTCTGGATTTCAGAAAGGTTGGGGATTTCGGAAATTTGATGCCGGTAAAATCGTCCCTGCTCCCTCGTCCTTCCAGTCCTCCTACTTATTAATGTAAATCCCGCTTCTACCTCCACCAAACTTGTTCAGTCTAAATTTCAGGGCAAGCATCACATACCGTCCGATGGTGTTGGAGTGGGTTTCGCGCAGGTAATTCTGCTCGCTGACACGCTGGATGCCTGTATTACGGTTGAGCAGGTCTGAACCTGATAACGTTAGCATTGCGCGGTTGTTCTTCAGGAAGTAGAAGTTGATCTCAGCACGCAGGAGTGGAACACTAACGGCATCATTGAAGCTTTGGGCATTATAGTTGGTTACGTCGGCTCCTACCAGAAAATGCCATCGGTCATTTGGAGTGAACCGGATCTCTCCAAAATAGACCAGGTTGAAATAATCGGTGTTCAGCGATTCCTGCACCGTATACCGGGCGTTGGTCAGGTCGAACTCCACGCCGGCACTAACATCCCACTTCTCTTTTCTGCGGTTGTCGACACTGAACCGGATCGAATGATTCCAGTTGGTGTTGACATTTTCCTGGCTATCGATCAGGGTAATTGACTGGTTCCAGCTTTCCCGGATGCCAAGGTGAATATTCAGCCCGAGTTTTCGGATCGGTGTGGAGAAATCAGTCCTCAGTGATGCAGAATAGTCGTCGGGAACGTTGATCAGCGAAGTCATCTGTCCAAGGCTGTCGTTCACGGTTCGGGCGTAGGAGATCTTGTTGTTTGTATATGCACCATTCAGGCTGATAAAGAGGCTTGTAAATGAAAATGCATCATAGAGAAACCATTGGGCAAAGATATCGTGGCGGTATTCAGGCTTCAGGGAGCGGTTTCCCGAAAAGATATAAAGCGGGTTCCGGTTGTTGACGACAGGAAGTAGCTGGCTTGCCAGGGGTGTATTCACCGAGGATGTGTAATAGAATGTGAGACGGCTTCCGGTCTTGTACTCATACTCCCATGAGAAGGCTGGCGTCAAGAACAGAAGGTTGGACCGTAGGGTTGACGTGTCGGCCAGCGTGTTTGCCATCTGGCCCAATTCGGCCCGGGCAGTTAGGGTCAGCTGCGTTTTTTTGGTGTTCCGCTTGAAACTGAGTGCCGTCTTTATCCACTGATAGGAACGATCGAACACAGGGCTAAGCGAGTCGATCACGATGCCCGAATCACCCGGAATCCCCTGGGTACGATTGGTCCATTCATATGAACCTCCTAGCTGCAGGTCGGGTTCCAGGTAAATGTTTTTGCCGATCTTACGCAGGAAAGAGCTTCCTGCAGAGAAGTTGAACCTGTCGGCTTCGTTGTTGAGATACTGATTGTCGATAAACGGGTTGACGGATCCGAGGTATCGTGTAACATTCTCCCATTCCGACTTGCTCAGACTAGTGCTATAGGAGGCGTTGCCGGAAATTTCAAACAGCTTCCAATCGCCTCTCCCTTTGCGCATCCAGGAGCATCCAAGTGCTGAGGAAAACTGGTTCGAGCGGCCATGGGTGATCTGGTTGAGCATATTCATCAGGGTGTCGCCGGTATAGCTCACGGTACCTGAATGGGATGAGCTGCTTCCCTGGGTCAGGGCGACATTTCCAGAGAGGTTGGTGGTTTGCATGGAGTCGCTCTTATTCTTCCATCCGAAATTCAGCTTGTGGTTCCAGTCTTCAGTTTTTGAGTGACTGATCTCATCCTGGATGAACGAGCTGCCAGGGGTAAAATTCTCCGTGTGCACTGTCTCGTCCAGACTCTTCCCCATTCCGTTTCCGAGGTAACTGACATTGAACCGGTTTTCAGGTTTTGGTTCGTGGGTATAGTTGACCCCGCCGGCACCTGACGTGACCAGTCCGTTGACAGGCTGACCGAAATCGACGGGGAGACTGTTGTCGCCGGAAATTGTAATTCGGGCCTGGTTCCCGCCACTCATCATACGCTGAAGTCCTCCGCTGAAATCGAGGTAATCCTGGAAGCTGAAGCCAAACTGGTTGATGTTGTTGATCATTCCAAGAACGGCGAACTGGTTTTTATCGGTAAACCGGTATGCTTTTGCACTGGCCTGGTAATGTGCACCGGTACCTCCGCCACCTTTGATATCGCCAAACCAGGCTTTTTTCTGATCATCCTTGAGCACAAGGTTGACCGTTTGATTCCTTTTAGCGTCGCTGATACCGGTCAGTTCGGATTGGTCCGATTTTTTGTTATAAACCTGAACCTTTTTGATAGCTCCGGCAGGAAGGTTTTTTGTGGCCACTTTGGGGTCGCTGCTGAAAAATTCCTTCCCATCAACCAGTACATTCCGTACATTTTCACCCAGGGCCTTGATATTACCTACCCGGTCCACCTCAATTCCCGGCAATTTTCGGATCAGGTCCTCTGCGACGGCATCAGGTTTGGTTCGGAATGCGGCAGCATCATATTCAATCGTATCCTGCTTGATCAGGAAGGGAATCCGGTCGGCATTGACATTCACTTCCCGTAGGTTTAGTGGAACCGGTTTCATCACCACCGGTTCCATCCTGTTTCCATGAACCAGGGGCAAAGTTACCTCCCGCCAGAAGACCTGATGGCCCAGGTAGCCAACCTGCATCAGATACTCTCCCGGAGATGTTTTCTTTATCTCGAAATGGCCTTCTGTGTTGGTGATCCCATAAAATGCCAGGGTAGAGTCGGAGGGATAGAGCAACGTAACTGTAGCAAATCCAAGTGGATCGCCCGATTCATTGTAAACATCTCCCTGGATCATCGATTCCTGGGCCAGAACGAAGATTGGAAAAAGAGTCGTAAGGATTAGAAACAGAGTGAAAACATAATTTTTTGATGTTTGACAAGACTGGCAGGTGGGATACATGACGTTACACTTTACACGTTGAACTGAATGAATAGTCTATTGTTGAATTTTGATAACGACTCCGCCGCCACTTCCATACTGCTGCTCCATCTCTTTCCGCTTCTCAGCCACTATCTGGTCGTACTCTTCAGGAGAGACTTTTTTCCCACCTTTTGGCTTATCAATTAAATCCTTCCCTATCACACCTAGCTCAATGGATGTTGCATTGATTGTCCTCCTCCCATTGTCAATATCTACGGCAAGTACAAGTCCGGGCAACCCAAGGTATTTCCCGGGTCCGGCCGAAACGGGGATCGAAGGGGCAAACCAGGCAACAGTTGTTGAACTGTCTTTTATCTGGACGGCTTCCTGGCAAGGGTATCCGAGGATCGACTTCTGGTTTCCGGTAATCTTCCACCCGGAAGCATCGATGGTATTCTCAACTAAAAAAATACGCGACATAAAGTCTCTCTGTTCAATCGTTTTTTTATCGATCAGATCGGCAAAGAATTTATTGTCGGGCTGGATCATCTTCACCATCACCATGGCTCCTTCAGCCTCGGCAGAGACCGTTTCATCTTCCTGTTTCTCATCATTTAATTTATAGAGAGAGGCATCGGAAGTGAAATAGAGCAGCTTTTGTGATTTCTGCTCTTTTGGAAGCATATCGGCAAACTGGGACGATTCGCCCTCCAGTTTGATCTCCATTTTAGCGACCTCTTCATATGTTACCTTTCCGGAGGTGATCTCTTGTGCGGTTCCGGTGATAAATATCAGGGATCCAATCAGTGATAGCAGCATTGTTTTCATGGGTTAAATTGTTTGTTTTTGCATTATTGTTTCGGCGTCAAAAGTACAGGGAGCAGAGGTGTGATAAGGTTAACGTCCAGCTAATCAAGGTTAATTAAGGTTAACAGTCGAACCAAATTCCCAAGATTCACCTACTTTTGTGTTTTATCAACCAACTGATTTTTTATTTCGCTATCTCACTACCTCACTATTTCGCTTCTATATATGAACAATCCCAAACGCCTCTCCCTGATCCGCCTCCTGATGATCGTCAGCCAGCTGGTGCTTATCCTCTTTGTAGGTCAGTGGCTTTGGTCGGTCTATATCAAGGAGAGAAACCGCTTCGACCAGGAATTTTCCAGGAAGTTTCAGGAGTCGAGGATGACGGTTTTGGATTCCCTGCTGGTTGTGAAGGTGCTGAATCCGATGATGAAGGATAGCTCTTATCGTCGCCTGACGATGAATATTACCCTGGATTCCATGGAGGTGGATCGGGCAGGATGGCAGGGAACAACTGTTTTCCGGGATTTCAAGGGGGATAGTTGCAGGCAGGTCATTGCCATCGCCACAACCGATTCGTTACCTTTTCCACATGTAGAGGACCCAGAAAGGTATAATAAGTTTAACTCCAGTGATGCCGTTTTTTTACAGGGGATGAAGCTTATCGTAGAGCGGATTGAAGACTCATTGTCGTTGCCAGGTGGTTATATTCAGCAGTCCGTGACGATGGAGGACACGAGCCGGTTGAAAGCGATTTTTACACGGTGCATCCGGGAGGTCGACCCCTCCATCAAAATCATCTGGACGACGGATGACATCACCTGGAAAGAGGCATCTGGGAAGCGAGGCAGATTTTATTATGATATGCCTGCCCAGGGATATTCCCTGGTGGCAACTATTCAATATCCTTTGCTAGTCATTCTTAAAGAGATTACCCCTTCTATTCTGTTTGCCATGGCATTGTTGATCCTTACGGGATTGTCCTTTGTGTTTGCCTTCCGCAGCCTGAAGAGCCAGATAGAGTTGAATCGGATTCGCAGCGATTTCATGTCGAACATCACCCATGAGCTGAAAACACCTGTTTCAACGGTCAAGGTTGCACTGGAGGCGTTGAAAAAGTTCAACACCAACAGTGATCCTGCCAAAGCGGGAGAGTATCTCCACATGGCTTCCCGTGAAATGGACCGTCTCGACCAGTTGATCAGCCAGGTACTTCAATCCTCGATGCACGATAACGGCATCCAGTTGATAGAGAAAGAGGAGGTGGATCTCATGGTGGTGGCAAGTGAAGTGATTGAGAACCTGCAGCCCAGGCTGGTGAGACAGGGAGCGCAAATTACAGTAGAAGACGTTGGAGCCCTATGCATGATCCGAGCCGACCGGCTTCATTTGCAGGGAGTCCTGATGAACCTGATTGAAAATGCACTGAATTATGGAGGAGATCAGCCGGAGATCAGGATTGCAACCACCAGGAGTGATCGGGAGATAACTTTCAGTGTAAGTGATAATGGTCCGGGGATTCCCGAAGAGTACCTTGAGAAAGTCTTCGACAAGTTTTTCCGGGTTCCCAATGGCGATCGGCACAATGTGAAGGGTTACGGTCTTGGTCTCAGCTATGCCGCTATGGTCATGAAGCTTCATGGCGGGACGATCAAGGCAGAGAACAGCAAGGAAGGAGGGGCTCGTTTCATTCTGGCATTTCCGCAATTAAAGGCATGAAGACGAAGATCCTCTATATTGAAGATGAGCCCTACCTTGGGAAGATCGTGAAGGAGACCCTTCAAAAAGAGGACTTTATTGTAGAGTGGCGTACCGATGGGGCAACAGTTCTCGGGGCTTTCGCCACATTTTCGCCCGACATCTGTGTGCTTGACATTATGCTCCCCAATGTGGATGGGTACACCTTGTGTGAGCAGATCAGAAAGCACCATCCCTCGCTTCCAATCATTTTTCTCACTGCAAAAACTGAGACAGCCGACCTGGTAAATGGATTCGAAGCCGGTGGCACTGATTATATCCGGAAGCCATTCAGTATGGAGGAGCTTATCGCACGGATTCACAATCAGCTGAAGTTGGTAGAAGGGGTGAAGAGCGATTTGGCCAGTCAGCCCGAAGAGATTATCCTGGGCAAATACCGACTTTACCCAAGGAGGTATGAATTGTGTGCACCCTCCAAGACCATCAAACTCTCCCAGCGCGATATGGAGGTGCTCAGCCTTCTGGTGGCTCACCGCAACCAAAACTTCGACCGCAAGCACCTCCTGATGAACGTTTGGGGCGACGACTCCTTCTTCAACTCCCGTACCCTGGATGTCTACATCCGTAAGCTCCGCAAATACTTCGCCGAAGATCCTTCGATTGAGATCGTTACGCTGAAAGGGAAGGGGTATTTGTTTTTGGTGCCGTAGCTGGATAACTGGATAACTAGATGGCTGGATAATTGAATCCATGGACTCACGTCATTTTAATAGACTATTTTCCTTTGATTTTAAATCCTATAGGCGGTAATGGTTCATTCTTTTTCTGATGCAGTTCATCCAATTTGCCTAAAAGATATTGAAATGCTTGATCAAGTTTTTCGTCTAATTCTTTAATCTCGTTACGGAGTTCTTCGTTTTCGTTAATAAGAGCTCGGTATTTTGCAAATGCACGCATGATTTCAATGTTTATCTGAATTGCCTTATCAGATTTAAGAACTGACGACAACATTGCGACACCCTGTTCAGTAAAAACCATCGGATTTATACTGCTGTGCTTTAACTGGCTCAACCGGTCGCAATTTGCGACCAGTTTATTTGTCTCATATTCAGTCAGTTCAAACATAAAGTCCTCGGGAAATCTTAACCTATTCCGCTTTACTTGTTCTTTCAGTCTTTTTGTCTGAACTTCATAAAGTTGAGCAAGATCCGAATCAATCATGACCTTTTTTCCTCTTATCACGAAGATCACTGTCTCATACTTGGGTTTGATTACAAGGTTTTTCATTGTTATGGGTTTTAATTTGACTACCCATAAATCAGGAAAAAGACTAAAAGGCAATACCTTTTTGACAAATTATTTTCAATTTTTTCTCCCAACTTATCCCCTATATTTGCTCATCACAACACTTATGAACCACGAATCTCCTTAACAGACCCATTATGAATCGATTATACCCATTTATTTCACGGAAAATAACCCTGATGCTGGCCGCATTGGGCATACTGCTGCTTCAGCTACAAACCTATGCCGAAGATCCTCCTCAGGATGTCGAAAAATCGAAGCGTCCCACAGTCGGCCTCGTACTCAGTGGAGGAGGAGCAAAGGGTTTTGCCTATATCGGGTTGCTAAAGGTGTTGCAGGAGACTGGCCTGCAGGTGGATTATATCGGGGGTTCCAGTATCGGGAGCATCATGGGAGGGCTCTATGCCATCGGTTATCATCCCGATTCCATTACCAAAATGATCCGGGAACAGAACTGGACTAACCTGCTCACGGACCGGATGCCCCGCAAGTATGTCGCTTACGATGAAAAGGAGTTTGGGGAAAAGACGATCCTCTCGGTACCTATCCGAAACAGGAAGATCAGTTTGGGCAATGCCTTTTACCAGGGGCAGCAGGTTGACATGCTGTTGAACCACTACTTTTCACCTTCTTATAAGACCTACTCATTCTCCGATTTTCAAACCCCATTCCTCTGTATGGGGACAGATTTGCTAACAGGTGAAGCCATTGTCCTCAATAAAGGCTATCTTCCAAAGGCTGTCAGGGCAAGCATGTCGATCCCCGGATATTTTGCCCCAACAGACTACATGGGTTATTACCTGGTAGATGGAGGCGTGGTGAACAATTATCCTGTGAAGCAGGTGAAGGAGATGGGAGCGGAGATCATCATTGGCGGAGATGTTCAGCAGGGGTTGTATACCACAAAGAAACAGCTGAATACGATCACGGCCATTCTCAACCAGATCACCTCCTTCCCGGCCATTGAGGCTAACCAGGTAGGTGATAGCCTGACAAACCTCCCTGTTCGTATCAAACTCAATTATGGCATGATGGATTTTGACGACTACGATTCGATCATAGCCGAAGGTGAACGGGTAGCCCGGGCCCATTACGATGAGATCAAAGCGCTGGCCGACTCCTTGAATGCACTGGAGTACAGACCTCTGAAAAAATATGAAACAGAGCCACTCGACTCGCTGGATTTTGGAGAGATTCTCGTCCTGGGAAATTTGCGGACACCCGCCAAATATTTCTACACGTTCTTTAAAGATATTAAGGGACATAGGATTGCAATCAAGGATCTGGAGACCATCATCAATTACATGTACGGGTCAAACTATTTCGATCGGGTCTCCTATGAAATGGATAATACCAAATCACCTCCCAACCTGATCATTGATGTTCAGGAGGCCGCTCCCGGAGTCCTCTCGGCCGGCGTTCATTTTGATAACGATTACAATGGAAGCATTATCCTGAACGGTGCTTTCCGGAATGTGCTCGGCAAGAACACCAAACTGTTTGCCAACCTTATCCTGGGGGTGAATCCACGTGTGAAGCTCCTTTACCTGCTCGGATGGAGCGGAAAGGCAGGACTTGGAATTTCCGTCGATCTTTATTCATTCAAATTCAACATCTATGATAAGTCTACCAAGACTGATCAGCTTACTTTCATCAACAACAAGGCTTCTCTCTTTTTCAATTCCATGTTTCTGAACATGTACAACATCAAAGCCGGATTCGACTACGAATATTTTCGATTCAGGCAGGACCTGCAGGTTGACACAACCATCACGAAGTACCAGAATTTCAGCAGCTACGGGACTCCATTTATTTCCATCAATGCCGATACCCGGGATGATGCCTTTTTCCCGACACGAGGATTTATTGGCACATTGAGAGCGGAATACGTGATGCCCTTGTCGGGAAACTGGGTGAAACAGATATTTACAAATTCTGCCATCATCTACCTGAATTATATCCAGAGCATTCCCCTTTCAAAGAAATTTAGCCTGAGACCCGGGATCTTTGCCGGAGGGACCCTGAAGCAATCGGATTCTCCACCTGTCCAGCATCTCTTTGCCCTGGGAGGGCTGAATAACCGGAATTATGTGGAGACCTTCCTCGATTTCACGGGAGCCCAGTATATCCAGAATTACGGAAGTTACGCTTTGATTGGGAGACTCAAGCTACAATACAACCTGTTCAAAAAGAATTATATCACACTACGAAGTGATGTCGGCGGGATTGAGGGGACTATCGATGAGTTATTTCAGTCGCGGAGTTTCCTGGTAGGCTATGGAGTAACCTACAGCTACTCCAGTTTCATTGGCCCCATTGAACTCACTCTAATGGGTTCCAATATCAATCCGGGGCCTATGCTCTTCTTGAATCTGGGTTTCTGGTTCTAGTATAGAAGCGAAATATCGAATTGGTTCTACCATGAATAATCTTACCTTTGATACCTGAAACGTTTGTTTATTCTCATGAAGCGATATGTACTGAAAATCTTCAAACGGTTCCTGAAATGGATTCTCTGGTTTCTGGGAATCATTCTGCTGATCGAACTGGTAATCTATTCCCTTGCCCCGATTTATGATTTTCAGGAACCTGAACCCTTCACAGGCGACCTTTGGTTCAATCCCTATCACGATATTGATACCTTAAATTGGCATCGGGCCAACTTTCACTTCCATACTCATCGATGGGGTGGGATCACTGCCGGGCATGGCACTGAACAGGAGTGTTATGAACAGTACAAGAAATTGGGATACACCATAACTGCACTCTCTCACTACCAGTACATCACTGAATTTCAAAAAGATTCACCTTTTTATATTCCGGTTTACGAACATGGTTTTGGTGTCAGGAAGAAGCATCAGATGCTGATCGGGGCGAAGGATGTACTTTGGTTCGACTACTCCCTTGTTCAAAATGTCAACCACAAACAGCACATCATCAACCTTCTTCGAGATGATAATGAGATCGTTACAATTGCCCATCCCGACTGGGAAGATGGATATTCCCTTGAGGATATGAAATACCTCTCCAACTACGATCTGATAGAAGTGCTTGATAACAATTGGAACTCTTTTAAACAGTGGGATGCTGCGCTTTCGGCAGGACGGCCGGTGTTCATTGAGGGCGACGATGACGGGCACGACATTTACAACCCTTATGTAGTTGGCAGGCGATGTACCTTCATCAGCTCGCCTATCAGGAATAGGGATGATCTGATCCAAAACCTCAAATCGGGGAATGCTTTTGGAGCCGATATCTACATGCGGGAACACGAGCTATTCGATGAAAAGGAGGCGCGGGCAAAAATGATCCCGAAGATTACAGATGTACGGATCCAAAATGATACTCTATGGGTTAAAACAGATACCGTAGCGATGAAGTTTACCTTTATCGGACAGGGAGGGATCCCTAAAAAAGTACAATATCTGACCGACGCTGCATGGTACAAACTCCAGCCGGAAGATACCTATATCCGCACCGAAATTGTCTTCTTCAGCCAATATTGGCACCCTGGAACGATCTTCTACCTCAACCCAGTGTTTCGTTATAATGGGGAACCTCCATCCAATAAGCTCACCGCCACTATAAACTGGGAGCGGACATGGATATTCAGGATCATGATGCTCGGCTCTCTGGCGGTCGGATTGTGGCTGATATTCCGGTATCGATGGAGAAAGCGGGATATTAAACCAATCGGTTCATGAACGAAGATCGGAATATTACCCGGGTGCTTATTGCTCTACTGGTTGTCTCCGCCATCATCAGAGGTTTTGTTGCTGGTTTTATCGAATTCGGCTACGATGAGGTCTATTACTGGACCTATGCCCTCTACCCAGGCCTCAGCCACTTTGATCATCCCCCGATGCTGGGATGGATGATCCAACTCTTTACGCTAAATCTCTGGCTCGACCATGAATTTTTCATCCGCCTGGCTGCGGTTGTCTTTGGAACCATCAATACCTGGGTTATCTTCAAGATCGGATCACTCATCAAAAACCCGCGGACAGGCCTCTATGCAGCATTTCTCTACTCAACCTCTTTTTACGCCTTTTTAATTTGCGGTATTTTCATTATGCCCGATGGGCCACAGAGTCTCTTCTGGCTGCTTACTTTGTGGTTTCTGCTTCGTTCACTTCCCGACACTACCTGCAACCGGTCCAGCAGGGGCTTTCTCTTCGTTGCTGGTATTACTGCCGGACTGGCCCTTCTTTCGAAGTATCATTCAGTTTTTCTTCTCAGCGGAGCTTTCTTTTATATCCTGCTGTATAACCGGAAATGGTTCACGATTAAAGAGACCTGGTATGCATTTGTGCTAGCTCTCCTGATCTTCCTTCCGGTGATTCTTTGGAACCTGGATAACGGTTTCATCAGCTTCACATACCATGGTGCCAGAACCTCCACGGAAGGCGAAGGATGGCTCCATCCTGAGTTTCTCTTTGTCGAACTTCTGGGCCAGTTTTTATACAACAATCCTGTAAACGTTGTCCTGATCATCATGGCATTCATTGCTATGAGTCGCGGCAGCCGTTTCCTGAAACCTGAATATACCCGTTTGATTTTATGGATCAGCCTGCCCCTTGTAGCAACCTTCCTGGTGTTTGCCCTCTTTGCCCGCACCCTGCCTCACTGGACAGGCCCTGCCTATTTCGGTTTTATCCTGATAGCAGCAGCCTGGCTGTCTGAACGAAGTAAATCGAAGTATCGATGGAAGCTTTTTCCAAAACCGATCATGGGCTCCTCAATCCTTTTGCTGACGTTACTCATCCTGGCTGTTGGCCAGATCCGCTACGGATGGATTCCCTTATCGAAATGGGGAACCAGGGATTTTACGCACGATATGTACGGATGGAAACAGTTGGGCGAGAAGTTTGCCCCCATCGCCGAATTTGACCGGGAGCTGTTACTGATTGATGCCCAGGCGCCTATTTTTACCTATCGGTGGTTTCCGGCGGCTAATTTCGATTATTATATTGCCCGGAAAACAGGAAACCGGGTGTATGCTCTAGGCACCCTTGATAGGATTCATAAATATCACTGGATCAACCAGGAGAGAGGGAATATTCCTATCGGGATGGATGTTTACTACATCACGCTTAGCGATGATTATGAGGATCCTCAGAAACTCTACGGCGACCTCTTTACGGTGATTCAGCCTTCGGATACCATTCTCATTACCCGTGGGAATGAACTGGTGAGGAAAGCATTCGTTTACAGGATGATCGGATTGAAGGAAGATATGGAGTTCGTCCCGTCTAACAAGGATGAAAAGATCAATCCTGAAGTGGAACGACTTCTTCTATTTCAGCGGCAAATCCGAACCAGTCCCGAGTGGATCAGGATTCTTCGGAAAAAGGCAGTGGAAAAGAAGGTGAGCATCGAAGTGATGATCGTGCAGGAGGCTCAGAAGATGCTGGACCGCGAAAAAGAGGTTAAACGTGATCTTAGGATGCTCGACAGCCTTCAGACCATCCTGCCAGCTATAGATACATCGCAATAAAAAACGAGTGACCAGTGAGATGGTATTATGTCATGAAATCATGAGGTCATGAAGTCATGAGGATTTACCCCCATACTCCCCTACCTCCCTACTCTCATACTTATTTCGGTCCTGTCATCTTACTGGGATCCACAATTTTATCAAAATCCTCTTCCGACAGCAGACCCAATTCCAGGGTCGCCTCTTTCAAGGTCTTATTTTCAGCATGCGCTTTTTTGGCAATCTTAGCAGCGTTTTCGTATCCGATATGTGGATTCAGCGAGGTGACAAGCATCAGTGAGTTTTGCAGGTTCCTGTTGATAGCCGGCATATTGGCTTCGATGCCAACAACACAGTTATCTGTGAACGAAACCGCTACATCCCCGATCAGGCGAGCTGATTCCAGCACATTTTTGATCATCACCGGCTTGAAAACATTGAGCTGGAAATGGCCGCTGATGCCGCCTACATTAACAGCTACATCATTGCCAAGCACCTGAGCGCAAACCATGGTCATTGCCTCGGGTTGAGTAGGATTCACCTTGCCTGGCATGATGGATGAGCCAGGTTCATTTTCAGGCAGTCTGATCTCTCCGATGCCACAACGGGGTCCGGAAGCAAGGAGACGGATGTTGCTGGCGATGTGCATCAGACTAACTGCCACTGTCTTCAGCGCACCAGAGGTCTCAACCATCGCATCGTGTGCCGACAATGATTCAAATTTATTGATCGCTGTAACAAATGGAAGGCCGGTAAGGTTGGCGATCTCTTTGGCTACCAGCACATCATACCCTTTTGGTGCGTTCAGTCCGGTACCTACAGCCGTGCCACCCAGTGCAAGCTCTGCCAGGTGTGGAAGGGTATTTTTCAGCGCGTTAATCCCGTGCTCAATCTGTGAAATATAACCAGAGAACTCCTGTCCGAGCGTCAGCGGTGTAGCATCCATGAGGTGGGTACGGCCGGTTTTGACGATATCGGCAAACTTCTTCTCCTTCTCCTTTAATGCATCCTTCAACTTCTCCAGTCCCGGGATAGTGGTCTTTACAACCATGGTATAAGCGGCGATGCTCATGGCAGTGGGAAAGGTGTCGTTGGACGATTGACTTTTATTTACATCGTCGTTTGGATGAACAGGAGATTTGCCGACGCCAAGCTGGCCACCATTCAATACATGAGACCTGTTGGAGATCACTTCATTGAGGTTCATGTTGGTTTGGGTTCCCGATCCCGTTTGCCAGATCACAAGAGGAAACTGGTCGTCCAGCTTACCTTCCAGGATTTCATCACATGCCTTCACAATCAGCCTCTTTTTCTCTTCAGGAAGAACTCCGAGTCCGGCATTCACGATTGCGGCAGCTTTTTTCAGGACGGCCATCCCGCGGATTACCTCTTTGGGCATAGATCCGGAATCTCCGATCTTGAAGTTTCCAACCGAACGTTGGGTTTGGGCTCCCCAATAGTTGTCGGCAGGAACCTCTACCTGACCCATAGTGTCAGATTCAATACGTACTTTCATGGCGTTATCTTTTATTGGTTTATCTATTGGTTTCTTAAAAACGTTTCAATGTTTTCAACCGGATCGCCTATTACGGCTTTATATTCCCGTTCCACGATCGGCCGCATGATGAGTTTTGGATTTTCAACCAGAATCCTGATCCATTCGTGATCGTTGAATTGTTTTCTTTTGAGGTTTTTCCGGTAATACTCCTCCTGTTTCCTGACGATCTCCTCCGGCTTCAGGTTTAGCTTAACCAGCAGGTTCTCAAGTCCTTTCTCGCTGAATGGATTTTTAAGATACTCCACCAATTCGTAATCAACACCTTTCTCCTGAAGATACTGAAGTCCGGCCCTCGATTTCCTGCATTTGGGATTGTGGTATATTCGGATCATACAGTTATTGTTGTCACCGGGCTTTACCCAGGGTTATTTACTTCCAAACTCCATGAGGTAGGCTTTGATGAACTCATTCAGCTCTCCGTCCATGACAGCCTGTACATTCGAGGTCTCATAATCGGTGCGGAGGTCTTTCACCATCTTGTAAGGGTGCATGACATAATTGCGGATCTGGCTGCCCCATTCAATGCGCTTCTTGCTACTCTCAATCACGGCAATTTTCTCCCGCTGCTTGCGTAACTCGATTTCGAATAACTGTGATTTAAGCATCCGTAACGCCTTCTCCCTGTTCTGTCCTTGCGACCGTGTCTCCTGGCATTCAACCACGATCCCGGTGGGTTCGTGTTTCAGCCTGACGGCCGTCTCTACTTTGTTTACGTTCTGTCCGCCCGGGCCGCTTGACCGGAATGTATCAAATGTGATCTCAGCCGGGTTGAGTTCGATCTCGATATCATCATCAATTTCCGGGTAGGCATATACCGAAGCAAACGAAGTATGACGCTTATGGTTAGCATCGAAAGGTGACAACCTTACCAGCCGGTGAACGCCGTTTTCACCTTTCAGGTATCCGTAGGCATAATCCCCTTCAAACTCGAGGGTGACCTGCTTGATTCCTGCCACGTCTCCCTCCTGGAAATCGAGCTCTTTTACAGAATAGCCATTTAGCTCGCCCCAGCGGATGTACATCCGCATCAGCATCTGGGCCCAGTCCTGGCTCTCCGTGCCACCGGCCCCTGAGTTGATCTGTACGATGGCATTCAACCGGTCTTCCTCCCCACTAAGCATATTGCGGAACTCCAGGTCCTCTATCACTTTCAGTGTCTGCTGGAAGTGGGTGTCTAAATCTTCTTCACTCCCTTCTCCTTCTTCAAAGAACTCAATAATTACCTTCAGGTCCTCTAAACTCTGCGTCGCCTTTTGGAAAGTATCCGTCCAGAACTTTTTGTTCCGGATGGCCTTCATCATTTTTTCTGCCTCTTTTGGGTTATTCCAGAACGATGCTTCCTGCGTCAGCTTTTCCTCCTCTTCGATCTCGGTAATCTTCTTGTCGATGTCAAAGGAACCTCCTCAGAGCTTCCACCCTTTGGCCTAAATCTTTAATATCTTCCTTATCAGTCATATCAGATTTTTATTTCTTGAATCATCCGGAGAACCAAGTCTATTTCAAACCCTTTCCCCACAACAAATTTGATAATTTTCTCCCGTTTATTCAATGTTTTTTTCGGATTTATTTCCCCACTCTTCTTAATGATCAAGCTTCTTATCGCATCCAGGTATGCTTCTTCAACGATCTCCTGAAGGGCTTCAGTGATAATGACTTCAGGAAGCTGCCTGGAACGTAACTCGTAACCAATACGAATCCGGCCCCATTTGCTCACACTGAATTTACCGCGCACAAAGGAGCTGGCAAAACGAAGGTCATCCACAAAACCCTCACTCCGTAACTGTTTTAGAAGCTTCTCCTGCATGCTCTTCGCAACCTTCCACCCCTCCATCTTCAACACTACGTCCCTGGTACAACGGTCCTGGTAGGAGCAGTAGCGCTCAAGCTTTTGCAGAATCGCTTCGGGAGAGTTATTAAGGTTCACGATATTCACGTTCCTTATTTCTGCTTCTCAAACACATCAACCTCCCTGAAAAACACCGGCCCATGTCCTCCACTTTCGCTCACAAACATCAGGTAGCGGAAGTTGCCGGGAGGGTCGAGGAGAATTTGGTATACCGCTTTGCCTCCGCCCCAGAGGTCGATAGGTTTAACCATCACGATAAAGGTCCAGCCTGATCTGGCCGGATTTTCTGTGAAGGAGGGATCCGGTTTGTCGGGAAATCCCCAGACAGAAAAGGACTGTGCTCCACGGGAGAGATCGAGGGATGAGAAGATATGCAGGCTGTCAATGTCGATTGTTTTCTGGAGATCCATCACCAACCGCCCTTCTCCTTCAGGGAACCAGACATCGCGAGCCGAATCGCCTGGCATCAGATCGAACATGCCATCATTGACTACAGAGACAGGGATAGGAGACCAGGGGGAACGTTCCGGATCATCAGATACGCTGCCCATGTAAGTGACGGTAACGCCATTCGGCTTCAGCACACTGGCGTAATCTTTGGCAGTTACCTTTACCGGCAATTCGTCGGCCGTTTTTCGACGTGTCATCTTCACTGAAGCTGTTGGGGACATCTCTTCCGTCACATACCTATGCTCCATATTCAGATGAAGGGCTTTCCGGCCCGTAAAGTCATCGTACAGTGGCTGAACCGGATGGATATCATCAAATGGATTGTTGGTCAGGGTCATGGCAAAGATCTTCACCGAAGGATCTTCCGGCAGTTGAACCGATCCAGTGGTGGGATCTACATCGAGCTCATACTTGTATAGATATGCATAACGGTATGGGATGTTTGCACTGTTGTTGTGAAGGTGCGGGGCAAACCAGGCCACTTCATCCCGTTTGATAAACCCGGGTTCAATATAACTCACCTGGCCATGTTTGTCCCAGATCCGTTTATCATATTGTCCGATGTTTCCCGAAAACCCCTGAATACGGATATCCTCTCTTGAATGGCCATTCCTGAACGTTGCAATGGTATCTGTTTCAGCAGAAGCCAGGATATAGAGCTTATTGAATTGACCGGTTTTCGGAATCTTGATCTTCTGGCCGTTGCAGGCAAGGGCATTCAGTTGCCAATCGGCAGTGCCACCCAGGATAAACCGGATGCCATCCACCGAAATCTCTTCAGGGAACTGCTCAGCCGGAATAGAAAGTGATGTCGAACCAAAGCTGCAGTTGGCACGATTGGAATCCGGGGAGATGACATCCTGGTCGTAATAAAAGGATACGGGAGTGGATGTAGGAGGAATCATCGTATCAGAACCTGACTCTAACGTTATGGAAAAACTCTTCAATTCAAATGCAGAGAGGGAGAAACGAAGAATCCCCTTTGCCGGAGCTAGCGCAGTTAGGGGCCTCTCCTGTCCGTCCACTTCGCTGGCTGAAACGATAGTTCCGGGCATTGAAAGTTCTACATCAGAGATAGGCTCACCGAAGAGCTCCTGTACACGGATGATTACGCTGGGGCCATTCTCCTGCAGTTTCATGGCCCGGATGGCAACCTGTGATGTGTCGAGCGAAGCGAGTGAGATCTCTTTCCCAAGGAAACCCGGATGGGATGTAGCCTGGAATGCGATCAGTGGCTGGTTAACCGCCCTGCCCTGCCACTCCGATAGCCCTTTTCTCCAGTCGCCGGCATGCCCGTAAATTCCATACGTAAAATCATGAGTGCCCCAATCCTGTGTGGCCTGATCGTGGTACTCATTTGATGTTGGAGTGTAAAGCAGTGTTAGCCGCAGTGTTGAGTCGTTTGGCATATCGGAACCGAACTTGCAATTTTCCAGGATCGTGACGCCGAAATCTCCCGAACGGTCGGTGAGATCGAACCATTCACGGGACGGGACTTCATATTTCTTCGGGTGGTTAATGGGGCGCTCAATTGTGCCAAGTCCCAGGTTATAGGTAGCCTGTCCATTGGCTGCTGTCAGCTGGAAAGATGCCTTCAGACTCACGCCCTTTGATTGCCATGCTACTTCGTTGTCGATCGTGATCCGTGTCCCGGCCTCTCCGGCAGCCAGCCTGACCCATTGGGTGAAGACTGAATTTCGGGCCTGTCGCTCAATCTTATAGGTGGCCCTTACCGGTCCGTTTTCGATCAGGGCAATCTTCGAAGGGCCCTCCAGGTATCCGATGGGTGGCTCTTCCCGATCGTTCCAGTCCATATTCCAGGCAGGCCAGTACTTGGGGTGCTCTTTCAGGAACTCCAGTTTCATGTTTCCCGAAAGGAGCTCTTTATCGAGCCTCTTATCCAGGATACTGTGGATGTCGCCGTCGGCGCTAAGTAGAATACGGTAGAAGTCGTTCTCCATACTGAGGCGTCCTGATCTTAGTCCGGTGGAGAACCAGGAAGACTGTTTAGCCGTTCTGACATCAAAACAGGCTAATCCCAGTGATGGTACATGTGCCAGAAAAAGGAGTTGAATAGTACTCTTTGTCCTTGATTTCACCTGACAAGGAACCTCAATGCCATCAGGCCCAAAAACACGTATGTAATCTGGAACACCATCGGGGTAGTCCAGTGTTGCTTCGACCACATCCTCGCGTTCAATGGAGATGGGGTTATAAACCACCAGAGGTATCCCCTCTGCCGTTGTCTCCATAGCCCGGATCACGGCGCCGGCTGAACTCTCCAGCACCGAAGCAAACAGGTTCATAGCGAGCACTTCGTCATTCCAGGCATATTCATACGCCGACGGAATGGAGGTGCCGGGCAGGATATCATGCATCTGGCAACCCAGAACCAGCCACCACGCTTCGTTGAGCCGCTCTTTCGGATAGGGAATAGCTCCAAGGCGGTTGGCCATCACTGCCAGTGGTTCAGTGGCCTGGGCCAGCAGCTCATTTTTACGGTTCCATCGCTTCATATACGACTGTGAGGTGATCGATCCCGATGAGTGTTCGGTCAGCAAAAGGTCCCCGGAATAGGATGGGAGTTTTGCTGTCTGTTCCGGTTTCAGGTCGCGAAAAAGCTGATCGCTGGCAGAGAGGTATATCTGGATTTTACTGTCGGAATGGTTCAGGCTTTCTACCGCATGTTGTACATCTTCTTCGCGCGGCGCTCCTCCAACATCCCCTACGCCATAGTAGCGGAAGTCAGCGTAAACACCGTATTTCAGGCCATTCTCCAGAACCCTTCCCGACCAGTAAGCTGAGGTGTCGAGCCGCTCCTGGATCCCACCGTTGTATGAAGTCGCATTGAGCGCAGAGAGAATACCCTTGCCATCAGGACCTATCCAGGTACCAATGGCGAATGGGATCCCGTTGGCCGACCCCCATGACAACTTCTGTGTGGAGAATCCTTTCAGTCCGCAGTGGTTCAATACGCTGGGGAAATGTGCCTGGAACCCGAAACAGTCGGGAAGCAGAAAATCCACGCTCTCTTTCCCGAACTCAGACCTGAAGTAGTTATTTCCGTAAAGGACCTGTCGGATGATCGACTCGGGTGAGGGGACATTCGGGTCACACTCATCTACAGAAGATCCCCCGACAAACCAGCGGTCGCGGATGATCCATTTTTTCAACTCCTGGTACCGCTCCGGATAGTACTCTTTCATCATCCGGTAACGGCGCGCCCCGCTGAAACTGAAAACATAGGCCGGGTATTTTTCAAAACGGTCGAAATTTTCGTCCATCGTGGCTTTCAGAAAATCGTTGATGGTCTCCTCATAGTCCCACCGCCATTCGGTATCCAGGTGAGCGTACCCAACCGTGTAAAGTACCGGAGTTCGGGAGAGGTCATAAAGTGGTTTCTGCAGAGGCTGGGAAAACCCAGGAATGGCCATTATGCAGAGAAGCACGATCCAACATAAGGTTGATCTTTTTCTCATATATAGGTAATAGGGTTATTTTCAGCAACTTATTACCCCTGCCCAAAAGGTAGAAGTTGGTGAAAATCAGGCTCCTTTCAGGGATGGGGTAAAACTGATTTTCAGCTTGACAAATATAGTGAATTCTGCAGAAATCTTTGTTTTTTCAGCCATCGTAGGAGGGAGATAGCAGAAAGTTTGCGAACTTTGCCCGGAAAATTAACTCTTTACCAAACCTTAAAAGAGAATAACGCATGAGAAATTTACTGATAGTGTTAACCCTGGTTGTAGTAGGCCTCACTTCCTGTGGCCCCAAAAACCAATATAAAATTGTCGGATCCATAACTGGAATTGATTCAGGTCTTGTTATCCTGCAAAAAAGGGCTGGAGGGGAATGGAAAGTCATTGATTCTGCCCAGCTAGTTTCCGGAAAATTTAACATTAAAGGAACGATTCAGAGTCCGGAGTTGTGGTACCTGAGTGTGAAAAACTCAAAAATCTATGTCCCATTATTTGTGGAGAATTCGGTCATCACAGTCGATATCCTTGCCGACAGTATGGAAGGAACAGCGATCAAAGGATCTCTTACTCAAGAGGCATATGAGAAGTTTCTGAAGCAGATGGAACCGATCAATGAAGAGATGAATGTGATCTATCAGGATTACAGGAGCGCTAAAGAGATTGATGACGAAGTGGCGATGGCTAAGGCCGATTCGATGTATGAGGCGGTAGAAGCCCGGCAGAAAGAACAGATACTGACCTTCGCGAGGGAGAATAACAGCTGTGTGGTGGCCCCCTACCTGATCTACCGCAACGCTTATATGTATGATCTATCTGATCTGGAAGAGGCTGTCCAGGCTATGGATACTATTCTGAATACCTCTATCTACATGCAGGAACTCACTGAGCAGGTCGCTATCCTGAAAGCAGTTCAGATCGGGCAACCCGCTCCCGGTTTCACTCAGGCCGACACGGCAGGAAACGCAATGACCCTCTCCTCTCTGAAAGGTAATGTGCTACTGATTGATTTCTGGGCTTCATGGTGTGGCCCCTGCAGGTCTGAAAATCCGAATGTTGTTGAAGCATGGAAGAAGTATCATGCAAAAGGGTTTGATATCCTTGGAGTCTCTCTCGATAAGGACCGCGACAAGTGGATCGAAGCGATCCAGGCAGATAACCTCACCTGGAATCATGTTTCGGACCTCCAGTACTGGAACAATGAAGCCTCAAATCTATATGGCGTACGCTCCATACCTTCCAACGTGCTGTTGGATCAGGAGGGGGTGATCATCGCCCGTAACCTGCGCGGCGAAGAGTTGTTGAATAAGTTGGAAGAGCTCCTTGGACCTGTGAAATAAATCTTGATTCAAATCTGAAGAGATGAAAAGAGTTACACTGATACTTTTGTTGATTGGGCCATTTTTAGGGATGGCCCAATCAACATTTACACTTCGGGGAGAGGTGGATAGCCTCCCGAACCAGAATGTTTACTTCATGAATTTCTATGGCGAAAAGAATGCTCTTCTCGATTCTGCCAGGAGTGATGGAACCGGAGCCTTCTCCTTCGTATTACCTGCTACATTGGCACCCGGTATGTATCGGATCACCTGGGGACAGGATACGTTTGTGGACCTGATCTTTAACCGGGAGGATATCCGCTTCAGCACCAATGCCACTCATCCTTCAGACAGCTTGAACATAATCGAATCAGTGGAAAACAGGATCTTTTATGATTTCATGCTTTCCGATAGGCTCAATCAGACCAAACTTGAGCTGCTCCAGCCGGTAGTAGATTATTACCCGGATCAGGACTCCTTCTACTTCAATGCAGTGGCGAACTTTGAGCGCGTTCAACATCATCAGGAGATACTCCTGGATTCACTGAAGCGTGAGTTTCCGGGTTCATACTCCGTAAAAATCTTGTCGCATTACAGTGCACCATTCATACCGGCTTCGCTAGCACCCAATACCCGATTGACATTTCTTAAACAGCACTATTTTGATAACGTAGATTTCAATGATACTGCCCTGTTGCGGTCCAATGCCTGGCCAAACAAAGCGATCTCCTATCTGGCTTTATACAGCAGCAACCGGTTCACACAGAAACAGCTGGAGACGGAATTCATCAAAGCAGTCACACTGATGCTCAGTGATGCAAGTGAAAATCCCGACGTCTTCAAGTTCCTTCTCGACTACCTGGTAAGCGGTTTTGACAAATACCATTTTGAAGATGTGATCACATACATGGCTGAGAATTTCCAGGATCCATTTGCATGTGAAGATCAGGAAAAGAAATCGGCTCTCCAGAAGAAACTGGAGACCTTTAAAAAGATTACAATTGGTCAACCTGCTCCCGACTTTGAAATTCCGGATACAAATGCCCAACCGGTGAAACTCTCGGGGATTGACGCTGAATATACCCTACTGATCTTCTGGTCGAGCGAATGTGGTCACTGTACCGAGATGCTGCCGAAAGCAAAAGCACTTTATGAAGCGCAGAAACCAAAGCGGTATGAGATTCTGGCTGTCTCGATTGACACCAGCCGGGCAGGCTGGATAGCGGTGGTGAATGAGGAGAAGCTGAACTGGATCAATGCTTCGGAGCTAAAAGGGTTTGATAGCAAGTCGGCCGATCTTTACAATATCTATGCTACCCCAACCATGTTTCTCCTCAACCGCGACAAAAAGATCATCGCCAAACCGATAAGTTACAGGGAGTTGGAGGTGGCGTTGAGGCAACAGGGACTGCTGTAAAGCACGTTATTTTTTCGCCAGAAAAAACAGAAAGGCCGAATCGTCAATTGTTGCGGGGTAGCGGTCGGTGATCTCAATCGATTCGGGATAGCTGAACATACGAACTTCTGTGAATCCAACCTCCTTTAGTTGGCGGATCGCTTCGGCCGGTTTCACATACATGTGTTTTACCCTGAAGAGGTGAGCGGCATCACGAATGTAAATATGATCTTTTTCCTTAAGCTTCTTCACAGAGCCCAGGATCAGGTGGAGCAGGATGTTTCTGAAAATCGAATACCCCAGTTTAATCGGGTTTTTCGTCTTCTCAAGCTCAAATATAACCTCAATAGCTTGCAGGTTATGCGTAGAGAAGAAAAAATATCCGCCTGAGACAAGAACCCTGAAAATTTCTGATAATCCCTCCATCCTTTCGGAATGTGGGTTTGCATCCAGGCCATTGAAACTGAAAAGGCACAGGTTGAATGAGTTATCGGAAATATGTGGCAAGGATCTGGCGTCGGCAACCTCAAAAATTGCGTTTGGATAGGTCCCCTGGAATTTATGATTGACCAGTCTGATCATTCTTTCAGCATAATCGATTCCCCAATACTCGTTAACCAATGGGGCGAAATGCCGGGTAGTGCGTCCTCCACCAATACCAAGGTCCAGCATGCGCCATTCATGCAACTGGGCTTTAAACATATCCAGGACCATTTGTTCTCCAAGCATGAGGCCTTCTACGAAATGTTCATAATACCTTACAATGAATCGGGCGTTAAAAGCGTGTTTCCTGGCCATAGCAATTACAGGATGAAATGGTTAGATAGTTGCGACAAAGGTATTAAGAAAAAGTTGAATCAGATTTATCAAGAAACCCGATAAGCTTGTCGACTCCAACTGTTGCTCTTTCTCTTATCATTGTTAAATTCATGATGTACCGATCCGGTTCCGCATTCGGGTCGATCAGAAATTTCGGGATATTATGGGGTGCGTGATGAAGAAGTCCGGCTGCCGGGTAGACCTGCAGGGAGGTCCCGATGACCACAAGAATATCCGCTTTGCGAACGATAGAGCCAGCTATCATGATATTGGGCACCTCTTCGCCGAACCAAACGATATGAGGCCGCAACTGCGATCCTTTTTCACATAAATCTCCCAGCTTCAGCTCCCATCCGCCGAGCGTTTGAACCAGCGAAGGATCAATGGTTGACCGCACCTTCTTCAGCTCCCCATGGAGATGTAAAACTTTTGTGGATCCTGCACGTTCGTGCAGGTCGTCCACATTCTGGGTGACGATCTCCACGTCGAAATTCTTTTCCAACCTGGCAAGCGCAACGTGTGCGGCATTGGGTTCAACCTCAAAAAGCTGTTTCCGGCGCATGTTGTAGAAATCGAGAACCAGCTGAGGATCCCGTGCCCAGGCACCCGGACTGGCAACTTCTTCAATTCGGTAATTATTCCACAAACCATCGGCATCACGGAAGGTCTTAATTCCACTCTCCGCACTAATGCCGGCACCAGTGAGAACAACAAGTTTTTTCATCGGGAAATATTTATTCAAAGATCGGAAAAAAAGCCAGATGTCAGAGGTCAGAAGTTAGAACTGGAAGTGCGAAGGAAGAAGTACGAAGTATTTTTTTATTGGAGGTATAGCCTTGTGGCAGTTTTCCGATTAATTGGGAAAAAGCTATGAAACCACAAAATTTAATGGAACGGACGTTAGAATTTAGTGTCCTGATAATCAAGCTGTTCGAATCATTACAGGTCAACTTATCAGGGCAGCCTCTTCCGTAGGTGCAAATTATCGGGCTTCACGGAGGTCAAAATCTTCAAGAGACTTTATCAATAAATTAAAAATAGTTGAAGAAGAAAGTGATGAATCGTTGCACTGGCTTCAACTTCTCTATGAAAGCAAATTAGGAGATCCTATTGTTTTACAGGAATTAATTAAAGAGGCAAATGAATTGGTAGCAATCTTTGTAACCAGCATTAATACTGCCAAAGCAAATCTGGAGATCCAACGCAATGCAAAAAAATAAACTTCTAATCTCTAACTTCCAACTTCCAGCTCTAACTTCTGACCTCTGACCTCTGACTTTATTACTATCTTTGCTCCCTTCTCAAAAGTACTATCGTATGTACAACTACATCAAAGGTAAACTGACCGAGCGAAATCCGGCTTATGCCGTGGTGGAGAGCAGTGGTGTTGGATACTTCCTCAACATCTCTCTGAATACTTACTCCCGGATAGGAAAGGAGGAGGCATGCCTTCTCTATGTTCACCTGGTGGTGCGTGAAGATGCCATGATCTTATTCGGATTTGCCGACCAGGAGGAGAGAGAGCTTTTCCGGCAACTTATCAGTGTGTCGGGTGTAGGAGCAAACACAGCCCGGATGATCCTCTCATCACTCTCATCACAGGAGGTGGCCCAGGCTATTGCAATGGCAGACGTTCCTCTCTTGCAGAAGATTAAAGGGATCGGAGCCAAAACCGCGCAACGGATTGTGGTGGACCTGAAAGATAAGGTTGGTAAAGGGCTTGTATCCCAGGAAAAATTGGGTTTCCTACACAATACTAAAAAGGATGAAGCGTTATCTGGATTAATAATACTGGGCTTCCCGAAGATGATTGCAGAAAAAACTCTGACCAGGATCATCGAAAAGGAAGGGACAGACTTAACGGTGGAAGAACTGATAAAACTGGCGCTCCAAATGCTTTAATTTGTGAGGAACTTTATTCAATTACCTACATACCGTTCTGTCTACTTACTTCTTTTACTGGTTTTCAGCTGCCTATCAGGGTTACAGGCATCAGCTGGTGAAAGTAGTATGCTTGAGACAGTAACGTTCCTGCCCGATACTACCGGGACTGATACTACGCTAACGTTCCCATTTACGCCGGAGATGGTTGATCCTTCCAATCCGGAAGTCCACCCCCTCTACTTGCAGAATCCCTCCAACATTACCACGGAGATCGTTTATGATCCCGAGACACGCCAGTATGTCAAACGTTACAAGATCGGAGATCAAACATACCAGATTCCCACCACCCTCACATTCGACGATTTCCAGGAAGAGGATATGGAGTCGATGATTCAGAGCTACTGGAAAGAGCGGGCCGAAGCCGCCAGCATCGACAACAGCGGCGGGCTGATCCCGAAGATTCACATTCCGGGGAAGGTGTTTGAAACCATCTTTGGTAACAACACCGTTGACATCCGGCCACAAGGTTCTGCGGAGATCAAGTTTGGCATTATCTCTAACAAACGCGATGACCCGGCTCTCAACACCCGTCAGCGGAGGCAGACCAATTTCGACTTCGATGAACGGATCCAGATGAACGTCATCGCCAAGATCGGAGATAAGATTGAGTTCAAGGTCAGTTACAATACAGAAGCAACGTTCGATTTTGAGAACAAACTAAAGCTGAAATACGAGGGGAAAGAAGATGAGATCATCCAGCTGATTGAAGCCGGGGATGTTAACATGCCCCTCTCAAGCACCCTCATCCGCGGAACAGAGGCCCTTTTTGGTATCAAGACAAAGTTACGGTTCGGCCGAACTACGATAACAGCGCTTTATTCACAGCAAAAGAGCGAAACCAAGAATATCACGGTAGAAGGGGCAGCCCAGAGAACAGAATTCAGCATTCGTGCGGATGAATACGAAGAGAACCGGCACTTCTTCCTCGCCCAGAATTTCCGCAACACTTACAAACAATCCCTCAGCAAGCTTCCCATCATCAGTAGCAATGTCAACATTCTGAAGATCGAGGTTTGGGTAACCAACATCGGTGCAGCGGTAACTGAGAACCGGAACATCATAGCCTTCCAGGACCTGGGTGAAAACAGCCCATACAACACGCGGAACTTCCAGGGAATTCCAGGCCGTATCTATCCCGATAATAATTCCAATACCCTCTTCAGCCGGATCATGCCAAGCCCTGCTGATACTGCTAAAGTCAGGAATATCAATCTTGTTTCTGAGTACCTCAAAGGATCTCCGTTTTTCCTCACTTCGGGGATCGATTTTGAGAAGGTGGAGAGTGCCAGAAAGTTGCTGCCTACCGAGTACTCCTTTAACCCTAAACTGGGTTTTATTTCGCTCAATACATCCTTGAATCCTGACCAGATACTGGGGGTTTCTTACCAGTACCAGCTTGTTGGTGATACGACCGTTTATCAGGTAGGGGAATTTTCTGACGGAGGGATTATTTCACCCCAGGCCCTCATCATTAAGTTGCTCAAAAGCACTGCCCTCAACACACGCATTCCTCTCTGGAAGTTGATGATGAAGAACGTCTATCCATTGGGAGCCTACCAGATCCAACCCAACGACTTTACCCTCAACATCCTCTATTCCGGGAATGCCAACGGTGTGCCAACCGCATACCTGGAAGAGACACGTGTTAAAGGGACGCCACTGATCCGCGTCCTTAACTGGGATAACCTAAACCAGCAGCTCAACCCACCTGCCGACGGATTATTTGACTTCATCGATAACGCTACTACCCAGGGAGGTACGATTCAGTCGTCGAATGGCCGTGTTTTCTTCACTGTCCTGGAGCCTTTCGGTAAAGACCTCCGCGATTCGATTTTCGATCCGGCTAACCCGAAAGGCTCGATGGAGCTTGCCGACAAGTACTGCTTCGACTCTCTCTATACGGTTACAAAAACTCTGGCAAGACAGTATCCCGACAAGAATAAGTTTGTGCTGGAAGGATTTTATAAATCTTCAACCGGATCGGAGATTTCACTGAATGCCTTAAACGTACCCCAGGGTTCTGTCCGTGTTTATGCGGGAGGTATTCTGCTGACTGAGAATGTAGATTACACCGTCGACTACACATTGGGTAGAGTCCGTATCATCAACGAAGGGATCCTGAATTCAGGCACGCCGATTAACATCTCTCTCGAAAGCAATGAATTGTTCAACATTCAGACGAAGCGGTTGATGGGTGCAAATGTGGACTTCAAGATGAACAAGAATTTCCAGATCGGAGCTACCATCATGAACCTCAATGAACGCCCGCTTACACAGAAGGTGAATTATGGTGACGAACCCATTTCCAACACGATCTGGGGGGTGAACCTGATGTATCGAAAGGAGTCACGACTGCTCACACGCCTGATCGATGCACTTCCCCTGATTTCCACCAAGGCCCCCTCGAATATTGCCATTGATGCGGAGTTTGCCCACTTCATCCCGGGCCATTCCAAAGCAATCGGCAAGGCTGGAACCACCTATATCGATGATTTCGAGGGAGCAAAGTCTACCATCGACCTGCGTAATGTAGGAACCTGGTTTATGGCCAGTACGCCGCAAGGGCAGACCGATGCCACCATGTTTCCTGAAGCTGCACCCAGCACCGGCCTGGCATACGGGTATAACCGTGCCAAACTGGCCTGGTATGTGGTTGATCCGCTCTTTTACGATCGCAACTCCAGCCTGGTGCCTCCGAATGTGAACAATACCCAACTCTCCAACCAGTATGTCAGACAAATCTGGGAGTCGGAAGTCTTCCCCAACAAAGAACCGCTCAACGGTGTTCCGGTCAACCTGGCAGTGCTCAACCTGGCATATTACCCGTCGGAACGCGGAAGCAACAACTATGATGTACTTTCTACAGGCTACTCCAGAGGGATCGGCCCCGATGGTCTGCTGATCGACCCGAGCACACGATGGGGTGGTATTATGCGCCGGATTGAATCTTCTGATTTCGACGCAGCCAACATCCAGTATATCGAATTCTGGATGATGGATCCATTTGCTTACGACTCCACAAACTCTGGTGAACTCTATTTCAACCTCGGGGATATCAGTGAAGATATTTTACAGGATGGCCGGAAAAGCTTTGAAAACGGACTTCCTGTCAATGAGATCGTAACCAATGTTGATACCACCATCTGGGGAAGAGTGCCTACAATTCAGGCTCTGGTTGAAGCATTCGACAACAATCCGCTTTCACGTCCTTACCAGGATGTTGGATATGACGGCCTTGGGGATAAAGATGAGCTCTCTTTCTTTGACACAACCTACATTGTGAAGCTCAACAATGCCTTCGGTCCGGCCTCTGCAGCCTACCAGCAGGCAGCTATCGACCCTTCGGCCGATGATTACCACTACTTCAGAGGGACCGATTACGATAACGATATCAAGTATGAGAGTGTACTTGAACGGTATAAAAAATATAACAACACAGAAGGAAACTCGCCCTCAGCTGAGAGCTCACCCGAAAACTATCCAACGCTGGCTACTACCCTTCCCAACGTAGAGGATATCAATAAAGACAATACCCTTAGTGAATCCGAACGATATTACCAGTACAAAGTATTGTTGCGCCCGGATAAGATGAACCCGGGGATGAATTACATTACGAACGTCTATGAAGCGACGGATATTCCCCTTGCTGACGGATCCCGCGGTAGAGTCAAATGGTACCAGTTCAAGATCCCTATCCGGACTCCTGATAAGGTAGTTGGAGATATTCAGGGATTCACTTCGATCCGTTTCATGCGCCTCTTTTTCAAGGGATTTGAGAAAGAAGTTGTATGCCGCTTTGCCACATTGGAACTGACACGTGGCGAGTGGCGGCGATATGACTTCAGCCTCCTTGCGCCGGGAGAATACATTCCCGATGAGTACCAGAACCAGACCACTTTCGACATTAGTACGGTGAGTATTGAAGAGAATGGCAGCAAAGAGCCGATCCCATACGTGATGCCTCCCGGGATACAACGTGAGACGAACTGGGCTTCAACAAACTTCCAGCAACTGAATGAGCAGTCGATGGCAATCAACGTTTGCAACCTGGTCGACGGAGATGCTCGGGCTGCCTATAAAACGGTAGAGTTTGACTTCCGACAGTTCAAGCGGCTGAAGATGTTTGTTCATGCAGAGCAATCTATTCAGAGCCAGGACCTGAAAAATGGGGACTTGACAGTATTTGTGAGAGTGGGAAGCGACTTCACGGAGAACTTCTATGAGTATGAGATCCCCCTGGCGTTCACCCCATGGGGTACCAATGCCACCGACCCGGATGCCATTTGGCCGGAATCAAATGCATTTGACATCGACCTTGAACAGCTGGTCCAGGTAAAATATGAACGCATCATCGAGATGCGAAAGCCAGGAAGCACACTGACTCTTTCAATGCCCTATTCGCATTATGACGGGAAGAATAAGGTCTCTGTGGTGGGCTCTCCAACCATTAGCGATGTGCGGGCTATCATGATCGGGATCCGGAATCCTAAGAAGACCACCAACTCCCAGGATGATGACGGGCAGGCAAAATGTGCTGAGATCTGGGTGGATGAGTTGCGGCTCAGTGACTTCAACAAAAAGGGGGGATGGGCAGCTATTGCCCGTGTAGCGGCCGACCTGGCCGACCTGGGGCGGGTACAACTTACAGGGAGCTACAGCAGCGCCGGGTTTGGATCCATTGAACAGAAAACCACAGAACGTCAAATGGAGTCCAGGATGTTGCTGGGATTTGACACCGATATCGAACTCGGAAAGTTTTTCCCTGAACGTACCGGCATCCGGATCCCGATGCATTTTGACTACTCGCTGCAAAAGATAACCCCGTTATATGATCCGCTCAACCCCGACCTCTACCTCAATACGGTAATCGATGCAATGGATACCAAGTACGCCAAAGACTCAGTACGTACCCTGGCGATAGATTATACTGAACGGAGGAATTTCAACCTGATGAACGTCAGGAAAGACCGGACGACGGATAAGAAAGTAAGGCCTTACGATATCGAGAACTTCAACGTGAGCTACGCCTATTCGGAGATCTATCATAGGAATGCAGATATTGAGTATGAATTGCGAAAACGGTACTCCGGAGGGTTGGGATACAACCTCTCGCTTTCTCCTAAGAGTGTCAAGCCATTCGACAAATCAAAATTCCTCACCCGGAACAAGATGTTTCAGATGATCAAGGACTTCAATTTCTATTATATTCCAAAGAATTTCTCCTTCCGGACTGACATGACCCGAGTATATGATCAACGGAAGTTCAGGAATAAGAGCAGGGGGATCGTTCCGATGGAGACATTTTATATTAAACAATGGGATTGGACCCGGCTTTATGACCTGAAATACGACTTCAGTAAGTCGTTGCGTTTTTCCTGGTCGGCTAATGCCAGCTCGTTCATCAATGAGCCTCCCGGAAAAATTGACAAATCTTCCCGTGATGCGATCTGGAATGAGATCTTTTCGATCGGGACAATGAACAATTATAACCAGCAGGCCACCATCACCTGGGAGGTCCCTTTCTCCAAAATCCCTTTGCTGAACTGGATCAATCTTACAGCAGGGTATCAGTCTGGCTACCGCTGGTCGGCCAGCCCGGTCTCAGTACAGGCACAGCTTGGGAATATGATCGAAAATAATGCGACATATGCCCTCAATGGTGGAGTGAACCTGGTTAATCTCTACAACAAACTTCCATACCTGAAAAAGATCAACGCGGGGAAGAATAAACCACTGGATCAGCGCTCTATGTTGCCTGGGCAACCAAGAGGGAAGGATGTAAGACAGGCACAGGCAAATGTTCCCGACAGCCTTAAGCTCGAGAAGCCTAAATTTAACGTAGGGAAATTCATTGTTGAAGGGTTTCTGAGGATCCTGATGGGCGTACGAAATGCCAAGTTCCAATATACTCAGGGTCATGGGATTATGCTTCCAGGGTTTACGCCTCAACCCGACTTCATGGGAATCAATCTTAATCAGAATGCGCCCGGGCTGGGATTTGTATTCGGGCAGCAAAAAGATATCCGGCCAAAAGCTGTGGAGCGTGGCTGGATGACAATGGATACCCTCATGAACTCGGCCTACAACGTCAAGTTCAATGAAAACCTGAATATCTCCGCAAGCGTTGAACCTCTCCGGGATTTTCGGATTGAACTGACTGTCAACAAGCAACAGGGAACGTATCGGCAGGAGTATTTTAAAGCCGACCGCAATGGGAATTTTAACTCATACTCACCGCAACTCAACGGAAGCTATTCCATGTCGTATATCATCATCGGAACTTCTTTTACCAAGGAGGGGGATGAAGATATATCCATTCTTTTTGAGAACCTGAAAACATCGCGCCTGCTGATTGCTCAGCGGTATGCCCAGGAGAATCCATGGTCAACAGGGGTCGACTCCCTTGGGTACCCGGTTGGTTACGGACCCAATAATCAGGAGGTCCTTGCCGTGGCATTCCTTGCAGCCTATAAGGGACAGGATCCGGCGAAGATTGGGCTGACTGGGTTCCCAAAGATCCCATTACCGAACTGGAGGATTACGTATGACGGACTTTCCAAAATGAAAATCTTCCGCAGAATACTCAGGAATCTGACTCTTTCACACGCCTACATTGCTACCTATTCGGTAGGTGGATATGTTTCTAACATCCAGTACGAAGAACGTAACGGATTCCCTGTTGCTGTTAATGCATCAGGAAACTTCATTCCAAAACGGGAGATGAATGTTGTTACCATTACTGAACAGTTTAGTCCTCTGATCCGGTTTGACATGGGATGGGTCAACAGCCTTATCACGACCTTCGAGATCCGGAAATCGAGAAACCTGAGTTTCAGCTTTGTTAATAATCAGCTGACTGAGATCAAGAGTACTGAGTATATTGCTGGTATCGGGTATCGATTCAAAAACATCCGGTTGAACTTCTCCGGGCTCTTTGGAGGCGGAAGAAAGTCGCGTACTACGAGCGACCTGAACCTGAAGCTTGACTTTTCTCTGCGCCAAAACAAAACCGTTCTCCGGCGGGTGGATGAAGATATTACCCAGGTGTCGAGTGGACAACAACGTGTTGCCATCAACTTTTCTGCTGATTATAACCTTAGCGCCCGATTCAATATCCGCTTTTATTTCGACAAAGATATCATGTCGCCATACGTTTCGAATCAGTACCGTACCTCTAATACACAGGGTGGGTTAGCCCTTCGGTTTACGCTTTCACAATAATGAAAAAAAGATTATTTTTACCAAAATATTAAAACATAAAAATCCATGAATGTTCCTGACAACCTGAAGTACACAAAAGACCATGAATGGCTGAAGATCGACGGCGAATTTGCCTTTATTGGGATTACTGACTATGCCCAGCATGAACTTGGCGATATCGTATTTATTGAAGTCGAAACTGTTGGAGAGACTCTTGCCAAAGAAGAGTCTTTCGGCACCATTGAAGCTGTAAAGACTGTATCCGATATGTTCATGCCAGTGGGTGGGGAGGTGCTTGAATTAAATGAGGAACTTTCAGCTAAGCCGGAAATCATCAACCAGGACCCATATGATCAGGGATGGGTTGTGCGAATCAAGGTTTCTGATCCTGCAGAATTGGAAACGCTATTGGATCCTGCTCAATACAAAGAGCTCATCCAGGGTTAGCCCTGCATTCTTCACCAACCACATGACACTATTCCTGCGAAATACCCGGTGGGCCATTTTGTGGGGAGTATTCATTTTTATCCTCACCGGATTACCTGGTACGGTTTTACCTAAACTTCCCTCTTATCTTGATCTTTTTCAACCGGATAAGCTGGCACATCTCATTGTCTTTGCCGTCTTTTATTTCCTGCTGATCAGAAGCTTTCGAACACCCGGCACGCCTTCCGGCGTAACCAGAAATCCGGTGCTTTTCGCTTTTCTCATCTGTGGATTCGTTGCAGCATCCACTGAACTACTCCAGGCGTTTGTCATCCCCATGCGAACAGCCTCCATCTGGGATTTCGTTGCGAACATGATCGGGTGCTTTGTAGGGTGGGGAGTTGGAAGGATGTGGGACGTGAGACATAGGACGTGAGACGTGAGATGTGTTGAGATGTCAGTAGGCAGTAGGCAGTTTGCGGGAGTAGGGGCAGGTTCTGAACCTGCCCCTACATCACCATCCCTCCGCTTGTCCGCCTATCCGCAAAAAAATCAAACACTACTTTCCCCTTTGCTTTGCCGATGACCTCCTGAATTTCCTCCAGCCTTGCTTCGCGGATGCGTTTTACCGACTTGAATTTCCAGAGGAGCTGTTGCGTAGTTGAATAACCGATTCCCGGAATATCAGTCAGGACCGATTTCACTGTCCCCTTTTCCCTGCGTTTTCGGTGATGGGTGATCCCGAACCTGTGAGCCTCATCCCGCATCTGTTGGATAATGCGTAGCGTTTCGGATTTCTTGTCGAGGTACATGGGGAGGGAATCATTGGGGTAGTAAATCTCTTCCAGCTTCTTGGCAATGCCAATCACAGTCATCTTCCCGGTAAGATTTAATTTTTTCAGACTGGAAAGGGCCGCACTGAGCTGACCTTTCCCACCATCAACCACGACTAATTGAGGAAGACTTTTCTTTTCTTCCAAAAGCCGCTTGTAGCGCCTGTATATGATCTCCGCCATCGACGCATAATCATTGGATCCTTCAACGCTCTTGATGTTGAAATGACGGTATTCACTTTTATCCGGCTTTGCCTTTTTAAAACAGACCATTGCTGCTACAGGAAAATCACCCTGGATATTGGAATTGTCAAAGCATTCGATGTGTTCGGGCAGCTCAGTCATCCGCAAATCTTTCATCATGGTCTCCATCACCCGCCTGCTTTTGTGCTCCGGATCAACCAGTTCCTTCTGTTTCTCTTTTTCCAGCTGAAAATAGCGCACGTTTCGTTGTGATAACTCAAGCAATTTTTTCTTGTCGCCAATCTTTGGAATAGTAAAGGTAACTTGCGAAAGTTCATACCCTGGATCAAACGGTACGATGATTTCAGGTGAGATACTTTCAAATCGCTCTCTGACCTCCGTGATAGCGATAGGCAGCAGCTCTTCATCCGGTTCATCGAGCTTTTTCTGGATCTCTACGGTATGTACCTGGATGATGGCGCCGTTCATTATCTTCATGAAATTAACATATGCAGTCGTCACATCCGAAGTGATCGAAAAGACATCTACATCATTGATAGTTGGATTGACTATGGTGGATTTGCTCTGGTACTTCTCCAGAGCCAGGTACTTCTCTTTCACCAGATGAGCTTTCTCAAATTCCTCCCTCTCCGAATAATTCATCATCAGCTCTTTCAATTGCCGGGCAACGGAATTAACATTTCCTTTGATGATATCCCTGATGCTTTGGATAGCGTTGTTATAATCTTCCTCAACCTGCAGTCCGACACAGGGACCTTTGCAATTCCCTAAGTGATATTCGAGGCACACCTTGAATTTTCCTGCACGGATGTTTTTATCCGTCAATTTAAGGTTGCAGTTTCGTAGTGGATAGAGCTGACGGGTTAGCTCCAGAAGGGTATGCATCAGTCGTACATTGGCATAAGGACCGAAATACTGGGATCCATCGCGGATGGGATTCCGTGTGTGAAACAAACGAGGGAAAGGTTCATTCTTGATACAGATCCAAGGAAAGGTCTTATCGTCCTTGAGGGCCACATTATACCTGGGCCGGTATTTTTTAATCAGGTTGTTCTCCAGCAGCAAAGCGTCCTGCTCTGTACTTACCACAATGAATTTGATATCGGCAATTTTACGTACGAGCATCTGTACCTTCCCACTCACAGAGTTGATCTTGGCAAAATAGGAGCTAACCCGCTTCCTCAGGTCTTTGGCTTTCCCAACGTAGATGATCTTATTTTTATCATCGAGAAATTGGTAAACGCCCGGTTTATGCGGAAGCACTTTGACGATACCATCGAGATGGGAGAAAAACCGTTCGCGGGAAGAGGGCATTTGTTCAATTACGAATTACGAATTATGAATTACGAATGAAGTATTAAAAATGATTGTTGGTCAATGATACGGTTTGATGACTGTGAATTTTTGATAAAAAGTTTTCCCACATGATGTGGATCCCCGTTAACAATATTATCAGCAGGAAATGTTTCATTTTGTTGGTTATTGGTCATGTAAGCATGTAGGCATGAAAAATAATTCTTAATTCGTAATTTCAGAAGGCTTGCCACCCCTGTGCCGTGATTTCCACCTCTTTCCCATCGGGGGTGATCATAAATTTCCCCAGTGAAGATTCTGTCATATGGCCAATGATGGAGATCCCTGCCACATTCTTGATTTTCTCATAATCCAGTTGCGGAATCGTAAAAAGCAGTTCATAATCTTCGCCTCCGCTCAATGCTGCAACAGTGGGAATGATTTTAAATTCCATGGCAATTTCCTTTGTCTGGGGATCGATGGGGATTTTATCTTCGTATATCCGGCATCCGGTATCCGACATCTTGCAGAGATGGAGAGCTTCAGAAGCTAGCCCATCTGATACATCGATCATGGAGGTGGGTTTTACGCCGATCCCTTCGAGCAATAACCTGATATCAGTTCGTGCCTCTGGCTTTAGTGTCCGACCAATCTGGTAGTCAAACCCAGTCAATTCCGGTTGCATTCCGGGGTTTGTCTGGTAGACTGTCTTCTCTCTCTCCAGCAATAAGAGGCCGATGTAAGCGGACCCGAGATCTCCCGTCACACAAAGCAGATCGCCGGGTTTGGCTCCACTGCGGTAAACGATCTCGTCTTTTTGGGCAGTGCCGATGACCGTAACAGAGATGATCAGTCCGGAAAGGCTGGAACTGGTATCACCGCCAACCAGATCAATGTGATACTTTTGGCAAGCAAGTCTGATTCCTTCATAAATCTCCTCCAGTGCTTCAGCGGAGAAGCGGCTGGAAATGGCGAGGGAGACCGTGATCTGACTGGGAATCCCATTCATGGCAGCAATATCTGAAGCATTCACTGCAACAGCTTTGTACCCCAGGTGCCGGAGAGGAGTGTAGGTCATGTCGAAATGGATTCCCTCAACCAGGAGGTCGGTCGAGATGAGGCATGCCGTAGAGACGAGGCATGCCTGGTCTCTTCGGGTACCCATGTTGATGTCAATCACAGCAGCATCATCACCCACTCCTTTGATCGTGGAAGGGTTCGTTGTTTTGAACCGCGTTGTCAACCTGTCGATCAACCTGAACTCACCCAACTCCTCCAACGAAGTCAGCTTTTCTTTCGGTTCTTCTGCTTTTTTATCTTTATTCTCGAACATCTGCTCCGATTTTTTACAAAGGTCGGAAAAATCTTGTGACAAGCTGATCCGCTATTTCGCTACATCATTATTTCGCGATATATTTGTCGTATGAATTTTCTCGAACTTGTACAAAAACGCCAGAGTTGCCGCGCCTATGATCCGGTCCGGCCGGTTGAAAAGGAGAAGATCAACCGCTGTCTCGAATCTGTCCGGTTAGCCCCGTCAGCCTGTAATGCCCAGCCATGGAAGTTCATCGTGGTAGATGAACCTGAATTGAAGGACAAAATTGCCGTTGCCGCCGACTCCAGGCTACTCGGGTTTAACCATTTTACTAAAAACTCTCCGATACTTGTCGTTGTTGTCAGAGAGTCCGCCAACCTCACCTCCAAACTGGGAACTCTCCTGAAAGATAAACCTTATCCGCTGATGGACGTTGGTATTGCCGTCGAGCATTTTTGCCTGCAGGCCACCTCTGAAGGGCTCGGGACATGCATCATAGGCTGGTTCGATGAAAAGAAAGTGAAAGAACTTCTGGGCATCCCAGCTAAAAAACGGGCAGAGCTCATTATCTCAGTGGGATACCCTACAACAGATGATCTTCGCAAGAAAATCAGGAAGCCGATAGAGGAGATCAGGTCGTACAATAGATATTTGTAGGGGCGGGTTCCAAACCCTCCCCTGCAATGAACCCGCCCCTTCTTGTTAAAATTTACCTAAAAAGGTATTAGAATACCTAATTAATTTTATCTTTGCAGTATGATTGACTGCTCCGGCAGGAGTAACGATGAAAATGTATAGATTTGTTCCAAATTGCTGATCCATGGGATCTGATAACAATAAAATCCTTGACGCCTATACAACAGGTGAATACAAATACGGTTTCTATACCGACATAGAAACGGAATATGCCCCTATTGGGTTAAATGAGGATACTGTCCGATACATCTCGGCCAGGAAAAACGAGCCGAAATTCATGCTTGAGTACCGCCTGAAGGCTTATCGTCACTGGCTAACCATGAAGATGCCAACCTGGCCTCATCTTGAGATCCCATTCATCGACTTTCAGAATATCATTTTCTATGCCGCTCCGAAGCAGAAGAAAGAGTTGAGTAGTCTGGATGAGGTAGATCCGGAACTGCTGGATACGTTCAACAAATTGGGAATCTCTTTAGAAGAGCAAAAGAAATTATCTGGCGTGGCGGTGGATGCCGTGATAGATAGTGTTTCAGTAAAGACAACATTTTCTGAAACCCTCTCCAAATACGGAATCATTTTCTGTTCCTTCAGTGAAGCCGTTAAAAATCATCCTGATCTGGTGAAGAAATATATGGGATCGGTTGTCCCCTATACAGATAATTTTTTCGCGGCACTCAATGCGGCAGTCTTCAGTGATGGTTCATTCTGCTTCATACCAAAAGGTGTCCATTGCCCGGTTGAACTTTCAACTTATTTCCGGATCAACGCTGCAAATACAGGTCAGTTTGAACGAACATTGATTGTGGCCGACGAAAGTGCCTATGTCAGTTATATGGAGGGATGCACCGCACCCCAGCGTGATGAGAACCAGTTGCATGCCGCTGTAGTGGAGATCGTTGCCATGAAAGATGCCTCGGTAAAGTACTCGACTGTTCAGAACTGGTATCCGGGAGATAAAAATGGCAAAGGAGGGATCTACAACTTCGTGACCAAACGGGGGATCTGTAAAGGAAGCAATGCCAAGATCTCCTGGACACAGGTAGAAACTGGCTCTGCCATTACCTGGAAATACCCCAGCTGTATCCTCCTGGGGGATAATTCGGTTGCGGAGTTCTATTCGGTTGCGGTGACCAACAACTACCAGCAAGCCGATACAGGCACCAAGATGCTGCACCTGGGCCGCAATACGAAGAGTACGATCATTTCCAAAGGAATCTCGGCAGGCAAAAGCAACAACTCTTACAGGGGACTGGTGAGGATCTCAAAAAATGCGATTAATTCAAGGAACTACAGTCAGTGCGACTCCCTGCTACTCGGCGACAAATGTGGGGCTCATACCTTCCCCTACATACAGACAGAAAATAAATCCTCTATCGTAGAGCATGAAGCCACTACCTCCAAAATATCGGAAGATCAGCTCTTCTACTGCCAGCAGCGGGGGATCGATACCGAAAGCGCCGTGGGCCTCATTGTAAACGGCTATGCGAAGGAGGTACTGAAACAGCTTCCCATGGAGTTTGCCGTGGAAGCACAAAAACTGCTCTCCATCAGTTTGGAGGGCTCAGTCGGATGACTCCACCCTAGCCCTCCCCTTCAAGGGGAGGGAATCAAAGGGAGAGGTCATAAAAAAAAAGTAAAGACAGGGCATGCCCTGTCTCATCAAAAGTAACCAACAATGCTACTGAAAATAACCAATCTTCACGCCTCCATCAAAGGAAAAGAGATCCTCAAAGGAATCAACCTGGAGGTAAATGAAGGAGAAGTACATGCCATCATGGGACCGAATGGGACAGGGAAATCAACCCTTGCATCGGTGATTGCCGGGCGGGATGTGTTTGACGTGACAGAGGGGGAGATCATCTACAAGACTAAAAACCTGATGACCCTTTCGGTGGAAGAGCGGGCACGGGAAGGAATCTTTATGGGTTTTCAGTATCCCGTGGAGATACCGGGGGTTAGCATCACCAACTTCATGCGTACAGCAGTGAACGAGATACGCAAATACCGTGGATTGGACCCGATGCCAGCCGGTGAGTTTCTTAAGATGATGGAGGAGAAAAAGAAGCTGGTGGAGATCACATCCAACCTCACCAACCGCAGTGTGAATGAAGGTTTCTCGGGTGGAGAAAAGAAACGCAACGAGATCTTCCAGATGGCAATGCTTGAACCTACCCTGGCTATCCTTGACGAGACCGACTCGGGCCTGGATATCGATGCCCTCAGGGTGGTAGCCAATGGTGTAAACAAACTCAGAACCCCGGAGAATGCATTTGTCGTAATCACTCATTACCAGCGGTTGCTCGAACATATCGTTCCCGATTTTGTGCATGTTCTGTTTGAAGGACGCATCGTGAAATCAGGAGGGAAAGAGTTGGCAATTGAGCTGGAAGAGAAAGGTTATGACTGGATCAAACAGCAACTTTAATGGAACCTACAGCGTTATATCCGATTACGAGAGAACGGTTGCTGGATTTCTACCAGGAGAAGCAAGAGCAGCTCATCGCCCACGACTCTCCAGCTGTTCGTGCCAACCGTGAAAAAGCGATAGCCTCATTTAAGGAACTCGGCTTCCCGGATAAAAAAATAGAGGATTGGCGGAATACCGACCTTACCGAAAGCCTTGGACTGAATTATGATTACCCCTTGCAGCCTTCCGAAGAGGATGACCTGCAAAAGGTCTTCCGTTGTAATATTCCGCACCTGGATACGGCAGTGATCGGTCAATTGAACGGCTGGTTTGTCTCGAAAGATGTTCCCCTGATGGAGCTGGGCAATGGCATCATCATCGGAAGCCTGGCTGAAGCTATGAAAAAATACCCACAACTGGTGGAACCTCACCTTGGAACCTACGCGAATGTTGACTCCAATAGCTTTGCCGCCCTCAATGCCGCTTTTACCACCGATGGCACTTTCATCTATATCCCGGATGGAGTAAAGAGTGAAAAAGCAGTGCAACTGGTCAATGTGATCCAGCACCGGGAAAATATTTTCATCCAGTCACGAAACCTGATTGTCCTCGGGGAAAAGGCCCATCTGACCGTTGTTCATTGTGATGATTCCTATGATCATCACCCCTCATTTTCTAATATTGTGACAGAGATTGTGGTGGGAGAAGGTGCTTTTCTCGACCACTATAAGTTGCAAAACCTGAATAACAGCTCCACACTGGTAAGCTCAACCTGGTTCCACATGGAGAGAGAAGCGAAGCTGGAATCTCATTACCTCTCCCTTAATGGCTCCCTGCTCCGCAATAACACCTATGTCAGGTTCAATGGTCCATTCGGGAATGCCAATATTTACGGTCTCTACTTGATGGACAAGAAGCAACACATCGATAATTACGTGTTTGTCGACCATGCTTCCCCCGATTGTGTGAGTAGTGAACTATTTAAAGGAATTCTGGATGAGCATGCAACAGGCGTATTTAACGGACATATACTGGTTCAACGGGATGCCCAGCGAACAAACGCCTCCCAGAATAATCGGAATCTTTTACTCACAGATATGGCAAAGATAAACTCCAAACCATTTCTGGAGATTTACAACGACGATGTCAAATGTTCTCATGGCTCCACAACCGGACAGCTGGATGAGAATGCCATGTTCTACCTCCGTCAACGTGGTATTGGAGAGGATAATGCCCGGATGCTGCTGATGTTCGCCTTCGCAGATGAGGTGGTGAGCAAGATCGCCATTGAACCGTTGCGTTATAGGATAGAAGATATGGTCAAGAAGCGCCTTCAGGGAGAACTCCAGATTTGTGAACAGTGTGTTCTGCATTGCAGCACGCCGGAGCATCCGATAGAGTTTAAAATAGATATGAGCAAAATATAATAAGGAAGTAGGGAAGTAGTTAGATGCTATATTGGGCTTGCGTTTTCGATGCCGCTGATTTGAGCCGCCATAAATGGCGGCTGGTGAAATGAAATTGTAAATCGTACTTCATAAATCAAAAATTCATTCGTAATTCCTTTCACCGTGTTTTCAATAGATAAAATCCGTTCCGATTTCCCCATCTTGCAGACAAAGGTCTATAACAACCCGCTTGTCTATTTCGACAATGCCGCCACCACCCAGAAACCAAAACAGGTGATTCAGGCAATCACTGATTATTACGAAAAAGAGAACTGCAACATTCACCGGGGGGTACACTTTTTAAGTGTGAAGGCGACAGAAGCTTATGAGGATGCACGATGCGCGATACGGGATTTCATTCATGCCAGGCATTCTCATGAGATTATATTTACGCGCGGGACCACAGAAGCCATTAACCTTGTCGCTGATTCCTTTGGGAAGAAATTTATCAGTGAAGACGATGAAGTGATTACATCTGTGATGGAACATCACTCCAACTTTGTCCCTTGGCAGCAGATGTGTATGGAACGGAAAGCCACCCTGAAATTCATCCCTTTGCTGGAGGATGGATCACTCGACATCCCTGCTTTCAGGGAGTTAATCACCGAAAAAACACGACTGGTTACACTTACACACATTTCCAACGTACTAGGGACAATCAACCCGGTGAAAGAGATCATAACCCTGGCTCATCAGAATAATATTCCTGTCTTGATCGACGGGGCTCAGGGAGTTGCTCATATGACTGTTGACGTGCAGGACCTGGATGCCGATTTTTATTGTTTTAGCGGTCACAAGATGTATGCCCCAATGGGGATTGGTGTACTCTATGGGAAAGAGAAATGGCTGGAAGAGATGCCGCCCTACCAAATGGGAGGGGAGATGATCAAAGATGTCTTTTTTACGCATACTACGTTTAACGAACTTCCCTTTAAGTTTGAAGCCGGCACGCCCAATGTGGAGGGAGTGCTGGGTCTTCATGCCGCGATCCGTTACCTCCATGATACAGGGATAGATAAGATCAAAGCTTACGAGAAGGAGCTTCTCGACTATGCGACTCAACGGCTTTTGGGAATAGGAGGCCTGAAGATTTACGGAACTTCTCCCCACAAAGCCAGCCTGATCTCGTTTCTCCTGCACAACGTTCATCCTTACGATGCCGGTATGATCATCGATAAAATGGGGGTAGCAGTACGTACAGGTCATCATTGTGCTATGCCGCTGATGGAATACCTGAATATTCCAGGCACGATCCGTGCCTCTTTTGCTTTTTACAATACGAAAGAGGAGATTAACAGGTTGGTGGAAGCGGTGGAAAAGGCGAAGGAGATGCTACTTTAATTACGAATTACGAATTACGAATTACGAATTACGAATAGCGAAATGCGAATAGCGAATAGCGAACGGCAAAATCCCGCTCTGCTTCAGGTCAATACACGGGTTTTCCTTACCGAACTCTCGCGAAAGATGCACCGGAAGGTTACCCTCGATGACATTCCGGATGAAGAGATCGAAACCTGGTCGAACGCTGGTTTCGATTGGATTTACATGCTCAGCGTATGGCAAACGGGAGAGGCGGGAAGAGGGATCTCCAGAGCAAATCCACACTGGAGAAGAGAGTTTGAAGAGACTCTCGACGATCTGGAAGAAGATGATATCATCGGTTCGGGGTTTGCAATTACCAGCTATGACGTAGCCGATTCACTGGGAGGGGCAGAAGCTCTGAAACGATTCAGGCAACGGATTGCCGGCGTCGGAATGAAGCTCATGCTCGATTTCGTTCCCAACCACATGGCCCCCGATCATCCCTGGGTGCAGGATCATCCCGATTTCTTCATCCGGGGAACTGTAGACGATATTTCACAAACTCCGGAGAACTTCAAATGGGTGCGTAGAAAACATGATGAACTGATTCTCGCTTATGGACGTGACCCTTATTTCTCGGGATGGCCCGATACAATACAGTTGAATTACGAAAATGAACACCTCCAGGAGGCGATGAAAGAACAGCTCCTTCTGGTGGCGGATCATTGCGACGGTCTCCGTTGCGACATGGCGATGTTGCTCTTACCCGATATTTTCGACCGTACATGGGGAGTTAGTATCAAGCCGTTTTGGCCCGATGCGATCCGGCGGGTGAAGGAGAACCATCCTGGCTTTGTCATGATGGGAGAAGTTTATTGGGACCTGGAGTATGAAATGCAACAACAAGGGTTTAATTTTACTTACGATAAGCGGCTTTATGACCGGTTACGAGCCAGGGAAGCCACTTCCGTTCGAGATCACCTGAAAGCTAATGTTGATTATCAGGAAAAGCTGGCAAGGTTCCTTGAGAATCATGATGAGCAGCGGGCCGCATCCATTTTTCCATGGGAAGCCCATCAGGCTGCTGCAATCCTCACGTTCCTCACACCCGGACTGAAATTCTTTCACCAGGGAGAGTGCCAGGGGAAGAGAGTAAAGGTATCCCCTCACCTTGGACGCGGTCCTGATGAGAAGCCAGACGTGATGATTGAGGCCTTTTATGCACAACTTTTCACACTTCTGAAACGGCCCGTTTTTCACGAAGGTGAATGGCAATTGGTGAAGGTGTTGCCCGCCTGGGACAACAACCCAACATGTCAGAATTTCATCGCATTCTCGTGGTGTTATCAGGATATAAAAATTCTCGCCATTGTCAACTATGCCTCTTACGAGGGCCAGGCTCTGATCAGACTTCCATTTGTGGGTATGGAAGGACAAGCATTCTATTTAAGGGAGATTTTCAATGACGAGATCTACCAACGTGATGGCACGGAACTGGTTCAGAGAGGGCTTTATGTTGACCTTCCCGGATGGGGATACCACTTATTTGAATTGCGAATTACGAATGACGAATGACGATTGATGTATTTCGTATTTATATTTCGCTTCGTTTAGCGCGTATCCCCTATCACGTATCCCGTATCGCGAATCGCGTATCGTATCGTAAAAGTTGTATATTTACACCCCAAAACGTTGCAGCCTATGACTATTCCTGAAATTGAAGCCGAAATCGTCGCCGAATTCTCCCTGTTTGACGATTGGATGGATAAATACAACTACCTCATTGACCTCGGGAAATCTCTCCCGGTAATTGACCCGAAATACAAAACAGAGCAATACCTCATTTCGGGTTGCCAGTCACAGGTATGGCTGTATGCAGAATATAGAGACGGGAAGGTTTTTTTCACAGCCGACAGCGACGCCATCATCACCAAAGGAATTGTGAACCTGCTGATCCGGGTGCTCTCAGATCAATCCCCGGAGGCTATCATCCAGGCAGAGCTCATCTTTTTGGACCAGATTGGTCTGCGCGAACACCTTTCGCCCACTCGCTCCAACGGCCTCAATTCCATGATCAGGCAAATGAAGCTTTACGCGGTGGTATTTCAGCAGAAGTATGGGAAACGGGAACAAGAGTGAATCAATGCATCAATGCAGGAATGTGATCATTTATCCAACCTGTCCAACCTGTCCGCTAGTTCACTTGTTGTTCCGGCATGATGATCCAGGCGATAATATAGGCTAGCAGTCCCATTCCACCGACGAAGAAAAATACAGCCCAAAGGACCCGTAGCAGGACAGGATCCGTGTTCAGGTATTCTCCCAACCCCCCGCAAACTCCTCCAAGAACCCTGTCTTTCTTTGATCGGTAAAGTTTTTTTACTTGCTCAGTCATTGCTTCTAATTATTGGTTTCATTTGACGAAGATAGATTATTTTAGTTACATGAAAAATCGGAATGAGAGTTCAAATTTGGTATCTTAGCTGTCATTGATTCCTGATGAACATGAATAGAAAAAAAGGAGTTTAATAATGGCTTTAGCTATTAACATTGATGAGCTGATCCATGGCCGGGTTATTGAATGGGAACGCCTGGAGTTTAAGCAGGGGTGGAACCCCGAAGCCGTTTTGCATACCTTATGTGCTTTCGCCAACGACATCAATAACTGGGGTGGGGGATATCTCATCTTAGGCATCGCCGAAAACCAGGGCAGACCAGAATTTCCACCTTGTGGACTTGATCCGGATCAGATGGACCGGATCCAGGGAGAGATTATTGGTCTCTGCCATCGCATTCAGCCAAACTACTCGCCTGTCATGCAACCTTGCCTGTTTCAGGATAAGCATATCCTGGTACTCTATGTCCCGGCAGGTGATATGCGACCCTATTCAGCTCCGGAAGGATTTGGGCAGAGGGGATTGCAAAACAGGTTTTCCTACATCAGAATCGGTTCACGTACGGTGAAGGCACAGGGTGAAAACCTGAGAAGGCTGCAGGAACTGACTGCCCGGGTTCCCTTCGATGACAGGATCCATCATCAGGCAAACCTGGATGATCTCAACCTGGGGCTGGTCAGGGATTTTTTGCAGGAGATCAAAAGCGATCTGGCGGAGGAAAGCGCCTCCCTGCCCTTTGCAAACCTCTGCAGGCAGATGAATATCGCCCGGGGCCCAGATGAGGCATTGAGGCCCGTCAATGTGGGTTTAATGTTCTTTTGCCGGGAACCCGAACGGTTCTTCCAGCGGGCCTGGATTGAGGTAGTGATCAGGAATGATGAAGCAGGAAAAGATTTTGAAGAGATATACTTCAAAGGACCATTGCATGTTCAGTTGAGAAATACCCTTAATCATATCCGGGTCAGGATCATTCGGGAGAAGATCAGGAAGGTCCCAAACAAAGCTGAGGCTCAACGGTTCTTCAATTTTCCCTACGATGCCATTGAGGAGGCATTGGCTAATGCAGTCTATCACAAAAGCTATGAACTGGCTAAGCCCATTGAGGTGCAGGTTTGGCCCGACAGGATTGATATACTGAGTTTTCCGGGACCTGTACCCCCGGTCACCGCTGCTGTGTTGGCTGAGAACAGGCGGATTGTGGCCCGCGATTACCGGAACCGGAGGGTGGGCGATTTCCTGAAAGAGTTGCACCTGACCGAAGGCCGCGGCACAGGGTTCCCTGCCATTTACAGAGCCATGGAGAAGAATGGTTCTCCTCCCCCGGTGATGGAAACAGATGATCAGTGTACCTATTTTTTAACCTCGCTTCACGTAAATGCGGACTTTAGCGACCAAGTTAGTGACCAAGTTAGTGACCAAGTTAGTGACCAAGTTAGTGACCAGGTTAGTGACCAGGTTGTTCGAATCCTGCAATATACTTTGAAAGCAAGATCAAGAGGTGAGATATTGAATATGCTTGGCCTTAGTAGCCATTTTTATAATTACAGAAGGCATATCGAACCATTGATCAACGATCATTTGATTGAGATGACAATTCCCGATAAGCCCCGAAGCCGGAGCCAACAGTATATAATAACGTTAAAAGGAAAAGCAATACTCAGAAAGTATGCAGCTCAGTAAACAACTCGTATTGTTCAGATTCATACTCAGGCAGTTTGGTTACGAAACGTTTGAAGATCTGAGGGATGAGTTCAACCGCAAAGAGGCCGGTGTCAGCTCCACAGGCTATACCCTTTTTGCAGGGTCGTTGATGGCCAATACCAACAAGCTGGTGGATGACCGGTTGATTCAGCAGTATGATGAAGCCATTCAGGGATATGAGAAGAGATTGAGAGAGAACCGGGCTGAACCATTGCTCTCCTTCAAATATTTCCAATGGTTTGCATTACTCTTTTCGGAGTTCTTTTTTGAAGCTTACAGCCAGAACCAAACGCACCTGATCAATGCACTGAATGAGTTCTTACGAGATCACAAGGACTTAAAAGAGATTGAACCCTATATCGATTCCGATTTAAAGAAGCTGGCGTACTGGATGGCAACAGGAAGCGGGAAAACCCTGCGTGAGCACCTCACCCGTGGTGAGGGTTCAATCACTTTCGAGTATTCTGCTACCTTCGGTCAAATCATTACAGGAAGCTCTCCAGACCTGCTTCAGGAATATGGGAAGTCCATCATTTTTGACTACTCCTACCGCCACTTCTATACTGACGGATATGGGAAAGACTTCGCGGTATTCAATCTGGATACCAAAAACGAATACAGTGATGAGCAGAATAAGCTGTTATTGACCGCGAGTCTTTTAGGCTTCTATGAACAATTGGAACTATTTGACAGGAACCGGGATGAATTACGCAGGTATAACATCGAAAAGCCTTTATGGATTTTTGTCGGAAGCCGGGTGATCAGCTCGACATCAAGCTCCCTGACTAGGGCCGACAAGGAAAATATCTCTGACGTCTCCCGTATTGTGAAGTTTTTCAGATATGCTTTAGCCAACCCCTCTTCTGTTCAACAACGTATAGATAATATACTTTCTGATAATTCCGGATTACGTGATGACGAAGGCAATGACATATTCATAGATCGGTTTAAATTTCTGAGAGAAGAAAGACCGAAAGCCGAAGTGATCTTTAACAAGGTATTTAATGGGATAGGAGCCATCGATGCATTTCAGATTAAACAGGCCGACGGCGAGATAGCATTAAAAACCAAAACCAGCGATCAATATTTCGCTGTTATCAATATTGGAGATGTTCCAAAATATGTTAAAACTCTGGAGGAGGATACGGAGGGAGAACTCACCATCCAGGATGACAACTTCACCAGGTCATTGTTTCACAACATTTCTGAAAAAGATTCAACCATCAATATCCTGATCGGCTCAAAAAAGTTTATCGAAGGCTGGAACTCATGGCGTGTTTCCAGCATGGGTCTCATGAATATGGGCAAAGGCGAAGGGCCTCAAATTATTCAGCTTTTTGGAAGGGGAGTCCGGTTAAAAGGGAAGAACCTCTCCCTCAAAAGGGAAGAAACAGGCACAGCCTATCCGATCAAAGCGCTGCAAACCATTTCCATTATGGGTTTGAATGCTTCTTACATGAACAGATTTCTGGAAGAGATTGAAAAAGAAGTACCACAGTTTGAAGAACGCAGAATTGAAATAAAATTCAACCGGGAAGAGCAATGGAACGGAAAGATCCTGACTTTCAGAAAGGAGACCGGCAAAGACTTCAGGAATGAACTCATTGAATTTCAATATAATCCGGAAGTAGCAAGACGAATTACCATTGATCTCAGGAACAAAATCAGCATGGCAGTAAGTGGTTTTAAAAGTCAGGTCGCTGATGAAAAAGAGTTCTATCATCAAAACTTCCTGAAAAAATTCAGCGCTTTCATTGATTTCAATGCCTTGTTCCTCGAAGCCAACCGGTATAAACTGGTCAGGGGATACCGTAATCTGATTATAAATCAGGAAACGATCTTTCAACTCATTGAGGATGACAACTTCAACTTGTTCAGCCATAAGGGGCAATTTGAACTGGAGGAGGCGATTTCAGGGAAAGTCCAGGCTATTGCTGTGACGCTTGTTCATGATTATATCAATAAGTTCTATGCCGACAAGGAGAAGGAATTCCTTTCAAAACATCTCACCTACGATATGTTGGATCATTCGGAGCATGCAGAGATGTTTCCTGCCTCTGGAAATATAGTTGTAAAGATTCCAAAAACGTATGGGTCATTTATTTCCGAACTGGAATCCTGTATCAGGCAAATCTATGAGAAAGACGATAAAACCTTGCCATCTATTCATTTCGACAGGCATCTCTATTCACCCATCGCCTCAATGGCAGACGGCAACAAATTCAAAGAGATCAAAACCATCCCTGTCAGACTGAATGAAGGAGAGAGAGACTTCCTGCAGCATTTGAAAGAGTATGTCAGGGAATCCAAAAAGTTTGAGGGCAAGGAGATATTCGTACTCCGTAATTTATCAGGAAAGGGTTTAGGGTTTTTCATGGAAAGCTCCTCTTTTTATCCTGACTTTATTGTATGGGTTATAGATGGTAACAAACAGCATATATTTTTCCTGGATCCGAAAGGAATATTGCTTGGAGAGACCCATTTCAATAATCCTAAAGTGTTATGGTGCAAAAATGTTCCTCCTGAGATAGAGAAAAAAATTCAGCAGGATTTAAACAGAGATAAAAGGGGAATTACTGTCTCGGTTTCTGCATTTATCCTCTCTGTAACCTTGTTTGGGAATGTCGGGAGGGTATGGAGTGATGGCAATGTTACAAAAGAAGATTTTGAACAGAACCACATTGTATTTATCGAAGATAATAAGGAGTATTTGAACTTGATTTTTAAAGACATATAAATTAAGATGGACCTGAAAAAATTCGGAATAGAAAATAACGTCATATCTGCTCTCCGCATGATCTTCGACCCCGAAATCCCGGTCAACATCTATGATCTTGGATTGATCTATGACCTGAAGATTGATGATGAATATAACGTGAATGTTCTGATGACACTCACAACACCCAACTGCCCTGTTGCAGAAGATATGCCAGGAATGGTCAGGAGTGAGATTCAGTTGATTGAAGGCATCGGACAGGTGAATGTCGAATTGACCTTCGAACCTCCCTGGGACATGGAAAAACTCACCGACGAAGCCAAACTCGAACTGGGAATGTTGTAAACTATGGCTATGAGTTGTCGGTTCCGTGTTCCGCGATTAATTTTCCATTTTCCATTTTAGATCTTACATATTGAATTGACTCACCGTCTGTTTCCCTCCTGACCAATTAGATTATAGTTCAATCCGATTTTCGGAAAATATTTCCGAAAAAAGCCGGGAACCTGTATTGTTTTTTCACTTTCTTTTGAGAGATTTAAAGAGAAAAAGAATATGAAGACAAATTCCCTGCTGACGGCCATTGTTTTATCACTCCTCATCCCCTTTACAGCAAATGCTCAGGACAATCCAAGAAATTCTGTGTTCTCTCCGTACAAATCCGGAGCATCTCCTCTTTTCGGGAAAGACATCGTGATCTACGATGATCCGACGGTTAACCAGGAGAATCTGGCTATTTGCACAGCATTTAACGGTTGGCTGTTTGCAGCATTAACCTATCAGAAACCAGAAGGAGTGTATGCCACTATCCTGCAATCAACAGACAATGGATTGACATGGGAGGTTAAGATGGATGAATCAGCCAATTTCACTAATAATATTATAACGAGACTATCTCTGACAACTTCTGGAGATAGTCCTTCAAATATAAAACTATATATGGGAGTGATTTTCAAAGATACCATTTATCAGATTAGCACGCCGTTTCTTGGTAGCTATAATATTGATCCGTTTTCCGGAGCAGGTGAGCTTTTAAATGATTTTTTCAACATGAGTTATGATATTGCGCTTTGCAACGATTTCCTGAATCCTGCTGCTGGCTCAAATCCAAACAGCATCGGTGTTTTATATTCAAAAAGTGGCACGAAAGATTCCATCATTTTCCGATCTTCGAGTAATGGCGGCACTTCTTTGGATAAACGTTGTATCGTCAGAGTTACCTCCAATCATGTAAACAAGGTATCACTTGCTTATGGAGTTTCGGAATCATATCCTACCGGCAGATATTTCGCTGTGTGGGAAGAAAAAGATTCTCCGTACTCGGACTACGGTCACCTTTATACAGCCCATTCAGAACCTGCATTTAACAGCTCCTTTACGCAAACCATTTGCCTGGATAGCCTGGATAACTTATTGATCAACCAGTGTAAAAATCCTTCTATCGCATGTCAGCATGGCTCATATGATAACGATAGTGCAAACATTACAACAGTGATTCTTTATGAAACCAAGAATCCAAATGATCTGAGTGATGATATCAACGGATTCTATAACCGTCAATCAGCAACATCGAACATGTTTCATTCTTTTATTCTTACTGGCCAGGAGGACAATGACCTCCAACCGGATATCTGCTTCAATTCATATGATTCAACTTTTATAGCTACATATTACAATATCTCTTCACAAAACCTTCCATTTGTAAAGAATAATGTAAACCTGGATAGTCCGGATTCATGGTCTATTGTTACTATTGGGTACAATGATGAACATACATTGCTTGCTCCTTGCCCCAAGGTGATCCTGAATTACGAGAAAGAAACGGGGGCCAACGCGTGGATTTCGGAAAGCAGCAATGGAAACGGGAAATCCTTATTTGATGCATTTTACAGCACTTATACCGGAACAGAAAACATCTATCTAGCTGGATCTAAGATAGATTTAGTTATATATCCAAACCCCTGCACATCAACAATCACTATCGAATTTTTAAATTTCAATCTTGAACATATAACCATTTCTTTTATGAACATGTTTGGACAATCATTAAAATGCATATCAAATACAGAATTTGATGCCGGTAGGCATAAAATAACTTCTGATGTGTCTGCTTATCCGGCCGGAAGCTATTTAATTTATTGCCGGGGCGATGATTTTTTCATGACAACCCAAATTAACATTATCCGATAAATAATTTAAAATATTACCTATGAAAACATCCCTCTATTTTTTTTCTTTTAACTCATTTCAGGTCATATCATTGATGTTTTGTCTTGTTCTTTTATCCCAAACCCAGGCACAAAATTTGCTTAAAAATGATCAAGTGAACCCATTAAGCAACATTTTTGAATCAGGGAATGGAAATACTTCAAAATTGGGATTAGGATTAACAACCCCGATTGCAAAATTTCATATTCAGAAGGAAATTAATGAGGAACTCATCCAAGGAGGCCTTAAGGTTGATTTGGTTCAGTATCGATTTCAACAGTTAGTGACAATTGGCTCTTTTGCATCTTGTAATAGAATCAACGATAAATATTTTGGAATCTATCAAAATGGGGCTCCTGAATGGGAAAATCATTTATATAACAGAGTTGATATAGGTTTTCTTGATCCACAAAATCAGACGAATTATATGCTAACTGTTAACGGTCAGATTGATCTGAAAGAGTCATTGCATTTTTCCCGGAATAATCAACATATTCATCGTATCGCAATTGACAATCAGAGTTCCGATGAGGATTTTGTTTTTACATTCCTCAATCCTTACATGGGTCTTTCCGAACCTCTAATTCTTGATCCGATGGTCGGCGTGATTTCTCATGGGGTTTTACAGGCCGATCGGTTCAGATTGTTGGATGGTGCCGGTGGGGAAAAGGTATTAGTCAGCGATCCGGAAGGATATGGAATCTGGACCGACGCTTCATCTGTTCATGATGACGACTGGCTGAGTAGTTATCAGCATGGCGATGGTCCTCCAAAAAATCTATATCGGGGGCCAAATTACATGAATGTAGGCATTGGTACTGATAATCCGTTGAATATGCTCCATGTTATGGGAGGAAACATTTTGATATCCCGTGATCCCGATGAGGCGCCGGGCAGTTTGAACGGCAGCATCTATTTCGGGGAGATCGTTTCAAATGATTACCCAAACGGAGAGTGGGGAATCGAATATTATATTGACGGACTGAATTTCTGGAAAGTAACATCGGCGACCAATCCCGGAGCTAATCATTGTTTGTTCCTGAAAAATGATGGAAATGTTGGAATTGGCACTGAAAACCCAGTTTCGAAATTTCAGATCAACAGGAATTTTGAAAAGTTCTCTGTGGGTTCACTCTCCACAATGACCCCGATCCAGGGGACTAGTTATCTTGGATTTAATGCAGCTCGGGATGAAAGGGATTTATGGACACTTGACCCGAACCCGGACCTATCAAAAAATGGTGGATCGGTTATCCTTTCCGACATGGACGGAAATACGCATTTCTCCTGTATTCCCAGTCTGGAAGTAGGATCGGGGTCAGAACCACAGGTAATATCCGATGAAACCATGATCAATAATATTAAAGCCACCCTTACATCCACGGGAAGATTTGGAATTGGAACAACTCAGCCGCGAGGTTATTTGAATGTCAGAAAAGATGGTGTTACAGACGCAATCATTGAATCGAACGACCCTTCTTATGCCACACTATGGACCGGAAACACCATACAACATTATGGTTTTGGCATTGATGATCATGGAGTCGGACATATATTTGCACACCTGTTATTCAGATATCCAATGATTTCATTTACAAGTTTGAATGAAGGGAAGGTTGGCATAGGAGATGTAGACATCTCAACAATCACATCTACTCATAAGCTTTTTGTAGAGAATGGAATCACCACCGAAGAGGTAACCGTGAAACTGAAAGAGGAGTGGTCTGATTATGTACTCCAACCGGAGTATGCCCTTATGCCACTGGAAAAATTGAATACTTATATAAAAGAACATCAGCATCTGCCGGAAATTCCGACCGCGGAAGAAGTTCATAAAAACGGCGTGGAACTCGGGCAGATGAATGCCCTGATTATGAAAAAGATCGAGGAGTTGACGTTATATGTTATTGAACTAAAGTCAGAACTTAATGCACTCAAATCGGCAGTTAATAATAAACCTTAAAAGAACGTGTGATGAAACCGAGAGTTACCATATTGTTCGTTGTAATCTTCTACCTTTCCCCTTTATTAACCTTTGCCCAATCCCAGGAGGAGCTTTTACTAAAATACTGGTACTATAGAGATCGCTTAAAGTACTTTGTTGTCCCTGGAGAAAAGCAAGGAGAGGGAGACATGGCTGGTATTCGGAATAGAATAGGTTCGGAATATTCAGATTATTATAACTTGGATTTTGGGCAAAATGGTGTATATACTGGATATTATCTAGGCATTTTAGCCACCGAGTACCGAATATTAAAGGATAACGGTTATGATGATCAAGCCTTAAATACAGAAAAAGAGTTAATCTATGCTCTCAGACAATATTATAATTTTTTAGATAAATGTGAGGATTGGTGGAATATGAATAAGATTGATGATGGATATTTTATAAGAACTGCAGTTCCTTTTGATTTTGGCGATCCTAATTCTGAAGCTGGAAAAACGTCTCCGGGTAACACTTTCTTCCCGAATGAACAATACCATTATGATATTTTAAATTATAAGTTAGACATTAGCAATAACGGTTGGAACTCATCTACGGTGTCTTTTAATGATCTCCCTCGGGGACATCCTGGTCCGTTTAATTACCAGATTGGTTCTGCTGTCACAAATGGGACCCCATGGCATGTCACAGGATTTCCTGAAGTGATGAGTGAAGATGAAGCTATAGGTTTATTAATGGGGTTTGCGTTAATATATCAATGTATGCCAGACGCGACACTGCCCCTACAAGAGACTAATAAAAATGCACAATTATCGGCCCAGGAATTTGCAGTGAACATTATTGATAAGATTTGGAATAATTATGACTGGAGAATTTATAATCATCCAGATCCTGCTCTATCAGATGATAATGATAATGCAAAAGATTTTGCGTATGGGTATGCTGCTGCTGCAAATTGGTTCAGTAGTGGTGCAATTCCAACTTTGCATTACTTCGTGAATGAATGGAATGAGTGTCAAGCTTGTGGGTACTGGAATTTAGTCGATGAGATTCCTACACAGATATATAATAGCAGTATGATGTGTACATTAGCTGCTATTGGAAACTCCTGGTACGGGGAAATCTTCTTTCCACCTGCTTGTCCAATACTTTTATCAAATAATACAGAATCAACTATCATTTCGAAATTTCAGAGTATGGGGATCGAAACATTTTATCTTCTTTTATACCAAGTATTACATCCTGATATTGAAATTAATAGTTCGGTATATCCACAATCTGAAACACAACTGAATGATGCTCCATTTGAAGGTCCTTATCATTATTATAATAGTATAAACTCTGGGAATGGCGGTTGGGCATATTCATACAAATGGCGTGGCACTCCTACTGAGCAAGTACAAGGAAGGGATGAAAGCGCAGGAACATATAGCGGATGCGATTATATGTTGTTCTATAATCTCTATTTACTCGCCACTTCAACAATCCCACCCGATTATCACAATTATTCATCTTATTTAGTTTCAGACAATTGGCCCATCTTAGAAGAGGATAATAATACTATTTTTGGAAATTATGAGAATCCATTATACCGTGTTGCCTTTTCAACCCTTTCGTCGGACGCACATATTCTAAGCTCAACTAGGTTTGATTATCAGCAAATCCCATTATTATCCCCAATTGAGGATGAACCGGGGAAAGCTATTTTTCTTTCTGAGACAGAAGTAAAATTACAACCTGGATTTATATGTGAAAAAGGCACGGATTTTCTTGCATCAATTTCTCCACATGTTATTTGGGAAGTGTTTTCAAATAACAATTTTTTTCTTGATAATTCTGAACAGATAGATGGATATTACACTTACTCACTCACGTATCTTCCTAAGTCAACTATAAATAAACAAGTAAACAATGATAAACCTGAACATAATTCATCTATTGATTTTTCAAATTTCCAAACTCAAGGTCAGAATTTGTTAGACACAGATTTATTTCTGGTTTTTCCTAATCCAGCTGATCAAGTTATAACAATAGTAGCCCCTGAGAGTCAATTTAACGATCTTTCATTTGTCCATCTTACTGATATTCAAAATAAATTGATATTAAAATCATCGTTTCACTCAAACACATTATCTTTGGATGTATCAAAAGTTGCTTCGGGCTTTTATACACTGACTATAGTGTCAAAACACTCAACATGTCAAAAAAGAATAATTATTCAATAACAACAGCATTACTAAGTAGTTCCCTCAGCTTATTAATAATATTCTTATGTTCTTTACCTATAATAGGTTGTAAAAAAAAGGAACGTGACCATTACACTATTGATGAAAAAGTTAAAAAGTATGGTCTTTTTCAAGAGGGAAGCTATTGGATTTATATGAACCATGCAACAAATCTCATTGATTGTGCATATATTAATCAAGCACCACGCTTTTCAATTCAGAACTTTTCCGGCCCTGAAGACCTACCCTTAATTGACCAATATCATATTTTTTTTAACAGCCCCTTGTATAATATCTTACATCTAGTTAACAACTATATATATGGATTCTATGGGGTCAGCTCATCTTGGATAATTTATATATCTGATGTCAAATTATATGAATCAAGAGACTTGGGATATTCTTGTTATACATTTGTAGATGAATATGATACATTAATAATAAATGGAATTATTTTCGAGAATGTCATTCATACAAGATATACTAATGGCTACGGAGTTGGGAGTACAGATTCATTGATAAATGACTTCTTTTTAGCCCCTGGGATTGGTATTATAAAAATGGGAAAAACATATCCACAGGGAGATACTCTCAGAAGCCTGTTGAGGTACCATGCAGTGCAGTAATAAAAAACTATCTGATTTTTTCGTATATTTGCTTAATGCATGAATGTTTTCGCTCCGTCTGATATGATCAACCTGTATATTATTGACGATGATTTTCTTATTCTGGAAGGATTCATCAGTGTTTTTAACGATGATCTTTCCGGGTTTAACGTGGCGGGAAACAGCACAATTCTGGATAACGCACTGAATGAGATTCCATCGCTCCCTGTCGACATCATTCTCCTTGATCTTCACATGAAACAGAACTCTTCTCCCGGAGAGGATTTTCAGCGTCTTAAAAAGCGCTTTCCTGCAATTCCCATTGTCATTTTAACGTATGATTATGATACCAAATGGGAAATGATCATGATGAAACTTGGCGCCAACGCCTACATCAACAAAGGAATTGAACCTGCCTCTTTGAAGGAGATCCTTCAAATGGTGGCTGAAGGAGATACCATCATTTCAAAAAAAGTGTCCCGCCTGATTGTAAGTACGGAACGACCGGCTTCGACAGTTCAACAAATTCCCGGGTATTTTGAAATTATTGAGGGAATTGCCAACGGATCTCCGCTGAAAGAAATTGCCGGCAAACTGAACCTCGAAGAATCAACCATTGGAAAAAGACTGAAATCAATCCGCGCTGCCCTGCAAGTGAAAACAAATGCTGAAATGATTTACAAATTGTTTGCTGACCCATATTGTTCTCCCGACCCTCTGACCTTCTGACCTTCAATCCCTGTTTCACTTTTTCAACTTGCATAACACCTCCAGGCCGTCCGCTTTTTTTTATACCTTTGTCTACCTAAATCCTCCGGCCCATGACCCCGGCAATAGGCCCCTTATTAGCCAACATCGACACGCCCAAAGATCTCAAGAAATTATCTGTTGAGGAGTTGCCTCAATTGTGCGAGGAGATCCGTTCAATGATTATTGATGTAATCTCGGTCAATCAGGGACACCTCGGGGCCAGTTTGGGAACTGTGGAGTTGGCCGTAGCCCTTCATTATGTGTTTGATACACCTAACGACAAGGTAATCTGGGATGTTGGACACCAGGCGTATGCACATAAAATACTTACTGGAAGGAGAGACCTCTTTCATACCATAAGGATGTACAAAGGGATCAGTGGTTTTCCCAAGATTTCGGAGAGTGAATACGATGCGTTTGGTGTTGGGCACTCCTCCACCTCCATCTCTGCCGCTCTTGGGATGGGTGTGGCTGCCAGACTCAGTGGAAATACCAACCAGCACCAGGTAGCTGTGATTGGCGATGGAGCGATGACAGGGGGTATGGCGATGGAAGCACTAAACAATGCCGGTGTGTCCAATGCAAATCTTCTGGTCATTCTTAATGATAATCAGATTGCGATCGACAAGAATGTGGGTGCAATCAAGGAATATCTGGCCGATATAGTAACCAGCCGGACTTATAACAAGCTTCGAGATAAGATCTGGTTACTCATGGGTGGAGGGACCAAATACGGGAAGAACTCCAGATCTGTTGTCAAGCAGCTGGGAAATGCGGTAAAATCCTCCATTCTCATCCGCAGCAACCTGTTTGAAGCTTTCAACTTCCGCTATTTTGGTCCGGTTGATGGGAACGATGTCATCCGCCTGGTCAAGCTGTTATCTGACCTCAAAGTGATTCATGGCCCGAAATTACTGCACTTGAGCACAATCAAGGGTAAAGGATTTGAACAGGCCGAAAAGGACCAGATCAGTTATCATGCTCCCGGTGTCTTCGACAGAAAAACAGGGGTCATTAAAGAGGATAAATGTCATGGCCAGGCCCCGAAATACCAAACTGTTTTCGGAAGGACGATTATCGAGTTGGCGGAGCAAAACCCTCGTGTTGTAGGAATCACTCCGGCTATGTCGACCGGTTGCTCCCTCAATCTCATGATGAATAAGATGCCCGACCGGGCCTTTGATGTAGGCATTGCGGAGCAACATGCCGTCACCTTTTCGGCCGGCTTGGCTACTGAAGGGTATATCCCGTTCTGTAACATCTACAGCACCTTTATGCAACGGGCTTATGATCAGCTAATCCACGATGTTGCCTTGCAGAAACTGCATGTCGTCTTCTGTCTCGACAGAGGCGGACTGGTTGGAGAAGATGGGCCAACCCATCATGGAGCTTTTGATTTGGCCTATTTGCGCTGCATTCCAAATTTGATCGTTGCATCGCCAATGAATGAAGAGGAACTTCGCAACATGATGTTTACTGCGCAACAGGATGAGATGGGGCCTTTCGCTATCCGCTACCCACGTGGAAGAGGCGTGATGCCTAAATGGAAAACTGATTTCCAGACCATGAATCTTGGAGAAGGGAGGAAGATCCGTGATGGGAAAGAGATTGCGATCCTCTCCATCGGCCATATCGGAAATGAAGTGGTCAAAACCTGTGAAGAGTTGGAGAAGGCTGGAATATCTGTCGGGCATTTTGATATGCGTTTCCTGAAGCCATTGGATGAAAACCTGTTATCTACAGTCCTGAAAAATTATCCGAAGATTATAACAGTCGAGGATGGAACCATCATTGGAGGCATGGGGAGCGCGGTGCTTGAATTCATCAATGAGAATAATTACTCTGCCAGGGTGAAACGGCTTGGGATTCCCGACCGGTTTGTCGGCCAGGGATCCCCCGAAGAACTATATAGGGAATGTGGCTTCGACGCAAAGGGAATCGAGGAGGCAGTGAAGGAGATGGTCCATTGATCCAGGAAGCTGGATCCTGGATTTCCATTTCACCAATGCACCAATGCACCAATGCACCAGGGAACAATAACACCAATGAATCATGAACAGAAAAGCAATCGTAACAGGAGCTTATGGCGCTATAGGCAAAGCCATTGTAAAAGGGATCGCGGAATATGGGATGGAGGTAATCCTGGTCGGTCGGGATGAATCGAAGTTAAACCGAACCGCTGAAGAGATCAGGAAGCTGCTGCCTGATGCTGCATTGGGATATGCTGTTGTAGACCTTTCCCTGGAGAACGAGATCCGAGGGTTCGGCGAAGCCTGGAAAGGCACCTTACAGGTACTGGTTAACAATGCAGCCACTTGTCCACGGGCACGTTCAGAGACTCCCGAAGGTATCGAAATGCAGTGGGCAACAAATGTTTTGGGTTATTACTGGATGACCCGGCACCTCTCCCCCTATATGAAAGAGCAAAAAGATGCCCGAATTGTAAATGTGGCCAGTTACTGGGCCGGCGGTTTAAACTTCAGTGATCTTGAATTTAAAACAAGATATTATAATAATGATGAAGCCTACAGGCAATCCAAGCAAGCAAATAGAATGCTTTCGGCTGGTTTTGCTTCGAGGCTGAAAGGATCTGGCATCATGGTCAATGCCTGCCATCCGGGCGACGTAATCTCAAAAGTGAGTAGTGACCTTGGATACGGAGGGAGTGAGACACCTGAACAGGGTGCAGATACACCTCTCTGGCTGGCAACATCTGTTGAGGTGGAAGGTTTGAGTGGACACTATTATGAACGTCGGGAAAAACGGCACTGCCCATTCATGAGCGATATCCAGAGTGTAGAGAAGCTGATGGATGTGTGTGAAGCTTATTGAAAGCGCCAAATTAGTAGATCACCAGTTTTTTTGAATAGATTGCCTTCTCTACGGTAACCCTCACAAGGTAGATCCCGGCCGGTAACCCTGAAATGTCCAGTGGGAGCTGGCAGCTACCAGGGCAAACGAAAAGGGAAGTGTGATTGATGATTGATCCTCGGAGATCAAAGAGATCAATAAGAATTGTACCATCCAAAGTTTTCGGGCACACAATACAGGCTTTATCCTTCGCTGGATTAGGGAAAATATGGATCTCATCAGCAAGAGCTGGAGTCTCTTCAACAGCCGTACATACATTGATATGGATATACTTCTTCTTATGTATGCTGTGCGTGTGCAAACCATCGGAAATAGTCAGGATTACATCAAAAACTCCTGAACTATGGTACTGAACCACTGGATTCTGCTCCTCCGATGTGGAAGGAGTTCCTCCAGGGAATTCCCATTGCCAGGAGGTCACATAATCGAACGAGTCATCGGTGAAATGAACGGTATGCCACTGGCAGATATGTGTTGTGTCGGCGTGGAAAAATGGGAAAGGCCCGTCAATGTTTACTTCCAGGAACTCAAGATAGCGTTTGAATAAGATCGCCTTTTGGGATGGAGGATTCCCATCAACAAGCTGTCCGAATTCCTTGAATGTTCCAATGGTTTTGTACGCTTCACCGGCATAGCCAAATTCAAGGCACTTAGGTGGATTCTCCTTACTTTTCATCAGTGAAAATCCTTCTCCTTCCGGGGTGACTTCAAAGATGGCATAGGGTGAAGACCCCAGGTAGGTGTAATCCATCCCTTCTGTCAACGTTCCATCAACTCCAGCCATGTCATAGAAATAGTAAACGTTTACCCGTTCTGTAGAAAACTTAAACATATCCTTAAGCATCCCGGCTGTACCGTAATGCCAGGAGGCATAGCTTTCCATATATACGTTACCCCCATTGTTCAGATAGTTGATCAGCAGATTGGTTTCTTCAGTTGTGAGTGTAGATGAACCGGGAAATGCTGTGCCCAAAATGATGAAGGAAACAGGATAAGTATTCATATTTTCCGGAAAGGATGTGTAGAGATCGTATCCCAGATTCAAGCTGTCCAACAGGTTGACCATCAGGGCCACGGTTGTTGTCGCAGAAGCAAAGTTGATCAGGGCTATAGGATGGGTTCCCATCGAAAGCGTACATGGATGAATGATCTCGATATCAGACCCATTGGTTATCAATAACACCAGGTTAGCCAGATGTCCGGGAGGTGTATTCCTGGCCGACCGTACCGTATAAACGGCCTTGTATATCGATTTCTGGTCCAACGTGCCGGCCGAAAGGGCTGGAGAGGAGAGAATCTCAAGAAATTCATCCCCGGTGGAGAGAGTAAGGGTTATATCCTCGGCAGGCAGGCTTCCCTTGTTGGAAAGTGTAAATACCAGGTCGGCAGTTTCTCCTGCATCGAGCAATGCGTTAACACCATCCTGCAACTCCATCCCTGTAACCTGAAGGTTGACTGCCGATACATGAAGAAAAAAGGGATGCTCCCAGCTTTTCCCATCAGAGGTCGCTACAATGCGGCAAGGCAAAGAAGTTTGGTCGGGAAGTTCGGATTGAAGGATAAAGGTAAAGGCGCCGGTCAGGACGACGGACTGACCTGATGTCACCGCTCCGACTGAAGCGACACTATCTGTAATTATCAAACCAGGCTCTTCGCAGAAAAATTTCAGCGAAACTTCGCCCAGTTGATTGGGGGTTTTATTCATAACTTCAATATCCAGGGATGCTGGCTCTCCTTGCTTAAGATGACCGGAACTGCTGGCTAGTTCGTGCCGGATAATCAACCCGGAGGAGAGTTGAAAAAGCTTTTTGGTGCTGATCCCCTGCATATCGGTTACTCTGACGGGCAGATCATAGATGGTGTTCGTATCAGCTCCGGAAATGATGAGAAGGCCTTCAGGTGATAAATTGACTGTTCCGGGTATCGAAGGAGGCATCCATGTAAACGTGTTTCCCGATTCGGCACCCAGATCAAAGATGGGAGTAACAAGTGTGTTGTATTTATCTCCCGTGGAGATACCGCTCCAGGTTACCAGGCTGTTTTGCTCCAATTGGACGGGCCCGTAACAGAAACTTACTTTCCCGTCTGGAAAAAGCGTGACACCAAACTCAATATTGGTCTGTGCCTCCTCTCCATGGTGTGATAGTTGCCATCGGAACCTCACCGAATCAGGCGATGAACTCATCCACATCCCATCACCATCTTGCTGCCGAATCACATAATCCCATGAAAATGAAGGTACAATTGCAGAAATATAGTTAAGCATGTCAGTAGCGCTGCACAAATATGGATAGGGGAGATGTTCTGCCGAAAAATGGATCATCCCATAGGCATTTACATAAACGGTATCATAGGAATTTCCGAAAAAGGGAAACGGGAAGGGCAGCGCAACAGTGGCATAAGGCTTCCCAGAGCTCTGGGGATCAACTTGCTGATCAACAAATGGGTTATATGTAGAGCCTCCTGTAATTTTTTGATAAGGCTGATGCAGATCCCAGGAGTAGGGTGGTTCTCCGCCCTGAGCTTGAAACTGTACAGAGTAGTTTCCTGAAGTGGAGAATGGAAGCAACTCCTCGTTGAGGATCACGGGGGAATTATAGTTTACAGTGCCTGTGGATGAAAGGATGGTGGTTCCGTTATTGTTAAGAATAACTTCTGTGATGCTGCAGGGAAAAACATGGGTTGTAGCATCGTAATGGATAAACGAGGCCTCATGGACAATCCCCTGGCCCGTATTCGAAGGGTCACGTTCTTCAATGATAAGGAAGAACTTGGCCGGAACTCCTGGAATAAGAAAACTCAGGAGTGGAGTTACATCTAACCCGAACTCCAGCCTCTTTTGTTCGGGCAGGGAGTCAAACCCCTGCATGTAATAGGGGCCTCCCTGATTTGTGAAAATTACAGGATTTACCAGATGATCGGGAAAATTGGCTTGCAGGTCAAGGCTCACGCCGGCCATAATGTTTAACTGATCACGCAGATTATGCTCCATGTCTATCTTCACCGTAAGTAAAGGGGAGTAGTCGGGATCTGGTTCTACTATATATACACAGTTGTTCCACACTCCCCCCTCCTCAAATGCCGAGGCCATGGCGTGATAGAGTACATAAAAATAGCCCTGGTCAGCCCACCATGTTCCATAAGAATTTGCGAGTCGGAAGCCGCCAATCTCCCAGTCGCGGGCATCTACAATGCCATCTCCATTGATGTCGATGTCATTGGTATACTGCCCATCCTGGTTCAGGTCGTATCGGATAGAGTCGTGATAACCAACAATCGTCATCCCATGGGTAGGATAGGGCTGCCAGCTGGTCATCACATACTTGCCTGCTTCCGGGGTGTTCTCAGGTAAAAAAATTGCTGCGCCGCCTGGACTGGAAGCAGTGAAACAGGCTACACCTCCTGTTGAAGATCCGTCAAGGTGATCAAAAAGGTACTGCTTCACTGCCTGAATCCCTCCGGCCGAATTGATCGGAATAGCGTAAACATTCCTGATCCGATTTTGCATGGCCCGGTAATACTTATCATATCCTGCGATCCATCCTTTTACCTGCTGACTGGTATCGGCACCATAATCGGCATTGGTCATATGCCCCTGTTCCATCATGGCATGAAAGGTATGCAGGAAATTGACTCCTAAATACCGTTCACCCTGGTTGAAAAAATGCCACATGTAATGCGGAGGATATTTGTTTTCAGGAATTTTACCGTCGACATTCCGCAGCCGGTTCATCTCGTAAGCGAAAGTGTAAGCCGAACCGCAATATTGCTGACAAGTAAAGAATCCTTCCTGATTGAGAATACCCGGAAACCACATATAGTGTGAGTTGTCGAGTGAATCGGGAAGTGTTTGTGAAAGGGCATCTGAAGAGAAAGTAAGAACCGGGATGCGGGAAGCTACCAGAGAGTCGAAAGCCCGTTGCGCCGGTTCTGGAGAATAGAAAAGCGCCTGATCCGGAAGGTATTGTGACGTTGCAGGAGAAGAGAGGAAGGTCATCACTCCTACAAGGATCGTGAAACAGTGTTTGTTGAGAAAATGAATCATGCGTTTTGAATATGATAGGTTACCATGAGTTAAGACGATAGAAACTGGTGAAAAGTTGCTTTCAATTGTTAACTAAATCTTTGAGATAATTTGCAGAACGAAATTACGATTTTTTACTTTTACCGCCATCAAACACATCTATAAGATCATATGTTTCGTCGATTAATCCTGATTTCTTCAATCATTGCACTCTTTCTGACAAATTATTCCTGTCACGAAACGGAAACCCAGCATGTGGCATTCAATTGGTGGGACTCTCTCCAGCATACCGAAGCTGATTCCATTGCCTTGAGACCTTTGCTTCAGGAACTCACGGCTTTCCTGTCGAAGCGTTGTATCGATTCCAATACTACAAGCTATCTGATCATTGACGATACAGAAGAGAATCCTGTGATCCTGGCTGAATTTCACTCCAACCAGTTACTGATTCCTGCTTCTGTACAAAAAATTCTTATCACAGGTGCGGCCCTCGAGATATTGGGAGATAAAGCTAAAAGGGATATTCATATTTGTAATCTTCAAAGTCATAACAGCCTGGCAAACAAGTTACTAAAAAATATCGGCAAGGAAGTTTACGGCTCCCGCTCCTATTCCAACGGGATCCGTGCAGTACTCGGATTCTGGGAGACGAAAGGGGTGGATATGACAGGCGCCCAGATGGCTGACGGCAGTGGTCGCCGGTATGATAATTTCCTGTCTGCACACCAGTTGGTGGATATCCTCTCCTACCAAACAACAGCTCCTACTTTTGGGGCATTTTATAGCTCCCTTCCCCTTGCAGGAATCTCAGGGACATTACGCCACACTCTCAACGGAACCATCGCCGAAGGAAAGATCCGGGCAAAGACAGGTACACTTGCAGCCGTGAAAACACTGGCGGGGTACGGGTCAACTGTTTCGGGTCGTAAGCTCATTTTTGCTATCATTGTAAATAATTATACATGCAGAAACTCTACTCTGAAGAAGATGATGGAGCATATGCTTGTCGAAATGATCAAGTTGTAAGGCGAGAGTGAATGATTTTACCCGGACTTATTGCTGTATTGAAGAGTTGGTTCAGGCGACTCCCTGAGTGGATGATCGGTAAGCTGGGAAATAATACATTTCTGATCCTTGTAAGTATTGTGGTGGGCATCATCTCAGCTCTTGCAGCTGTTGCACTGAAGATCTTTGTGCGTTTCATGCACGGTGTCCCCGATTACTTTTACAAAATATATAATACGCCTTTCCTATACCTCCTTTTTCCGTTAGTAGGGATTCTTCTTACTGTCCTGTTCGTGCAAATCTTTCTGAAAGGTAAGCTTGAGAGGGGTTTGGGAAGTATCATTTTCTCTATCTTGAGAAAGTCCTCCTATGTTGACCGAAGTAAAACCTACACGCCTATCATCACCAGTGGAATAACGGTTGGATTGGGAGGTTCGGCCGGACTGGAGGCCCCGATTGTAGCCAGTGCATCGGCTATTGGCGCCAATATTGCACAGGTATTGCGGTTGGGTTATAAGGAACGGACACTGCTGCTTGCATGTGGGGCGGCTTCCGGGATCGCAGCAATCTTCAACAGCCCTATCGCAGGAGTGATTTTTGCCGTGGAAGTGTTATTGATCGATCTATCGGTTCCCCTGTTTATCCCTCTGCTGATCTCCACCGCCACCGCTACCATCATCTCCAAGCTACTTTACTCCGGACAAATATTCCACCTGATAACCAGTGAATGGTTTGTTCCAGCGCTCCCATACTACATTCTCCTGGGCATCCTCTGTGGCTTCGTATCTGTCTATATGACCCGCACTACCTTGCAGATTGAAGGGTGGTTTGATGCCCGGAAAAGAACCTGGACCAAGGCTGTGCTGGGTGGATTGGTCCTTAGCCTGATGATCTTCCTTTTCCCGCCTCTCTATGGAGAAGGGTATACCACGATAACAAGCCTTCTGGATGGGAGTTACACAGATATTGCCAATACAAGCCTCCTCTTTTCCTGGGCTGAGTCCCCCTGGGTCCTGGTTGCTATGGGAGGTACAATCATCCTGATAAAAATCATCGCTACCTCCGTTACACTGGGTGCTGGCGGAAATGGCGGAATATTCGCTCCTTCGCTGTTTACCGGAGCCATGACTGGATTCACCCTTTCGTTTGCTGTGAATACGCTGGGGATGACCAGGCTTCAGGTGACCAATTTTGTTGCCGTTGGGATGGCAGGCATCATGGCAGGAGTGGTCCATGCACCCTTGACGGCAATCTTCCTGATTGCAGAAATTACAGGCGGATATATGCTTTTTGTGCCGTTGATGATCGTTGCAGCTATCTCTTTTTTCATCAGCCGGTATTTTGAACCCTATTCGATTTATACCAAGAACCTAACCAGCAAAGGCTACCTGATGGCTAACGACAAAGACAAAAACATCCTGAAGCAATTAAGCCTCGATGATATGATAGAGACTGACTTCGTCATGCTGAAAACCTATGATAAGTTGGGAACACTGATTGATGCCTTTACAAATAGCAAACGGAATATCTTCCCGGTTGTGGACGATCAAAACCATTTCATTGGGGTAGTCCATCTGGCCGAAGTGAAAAAACTTATGTTTCGGACAGAACTCTATGACGAAGTAAGCATCTATGAACTCACCAATAAAGAGGTCATGACCCTCGATGTGAGAGAAGATGTAGCTTCAGCGCTGATGAAGTTTGAAAATTCGGACCTCTGGAACATCCCGGTGGTCGATCATGGAAAATATATCGGCTTCATTTCCCGCTCCAACATGCTCTCCTACTACCGGAAAATCCTCAAGAAATCAGCAACGCTGTTTTGAACTACGAATTTAAAATTTAAGCCGTGAAGTAAATTCCGCTATTTCGCTACCTCGCTATTTCGCTTTATACTATCACACAAACGTCTGCAGATCGTACAACTTCCTGTAAACGCCATTTCGCCTGATCAGTTCAGCATGAGGGCCCCGTTCCACCAGGTTACCGCTCTGGAGGACAATGA
>Ga0268276_1000153_pt1 | contig 82997 bp, 73 predicted proteins | sample saktaG_4_FD_190145 | JGI IMG/M metagenome (GOLD analysis project Ga0268276, IMG submission 190145) | Saline water microbial communities from Sakinaw Lake, British Columbia, Canada - sak_2010_1_5_45m | ecosystem: Environmental > Aquatic > Non-marine Saline and Alkaline > Saline ... | reverse complement strand
CCGCTCCACAAGATAAAACAATTTACCAACCCCTATTTATTTATGGCCCTCGGCGTTGATTTGATTCTGCTTATCGCCGCCGTTTATCTGCCGTTTTTAAATAGATTATTAAAGACCGAACCTTTATCGGCTAAGTCCTGGCTCATAGTTCTGACCGTGGCTCTGGTTAATATTTTAATGATGGAAATCGTTAAAGCGCGCTTTGCTCGCCGCGCCCAAAAAAATTAACATCGTTTGATATTTCGTTTGACTTTAACTACAAAATCTGATAATTTAAGATGATAATTAATTTCCTAAAAATGGAATAATTATCATCTTTTTTTGAACATTGGCAGAACATTAACAAATTAATATACACTTAAAAAACAAGCGCCATGAATGTAGAACACTTTTATCGTTTAGAAGAAAGCGACTTAGAGTATTGCTTCAATGTTGAAGTAAGTGAAGCTCTGTCGTCGGAAGAAATCAAGACTTTATCTTGGCTTCTCGCTGAAACTTTCGCGCCGAAAAAATTCGGCCGCGATTCGTTTTTAAGAAACAGCCCCTTTAAAGAAATAATTGAGATCGGGCCTTTGCTTAATTACGCGACTCCTTGGAACACCAATGCTTTGTCGATTTGCCGGGCTTGCGGTTTAACTAAAATTACCCGCCTGGAAAGATCGACCCGGAGAATTATTGAATTCAATGATGATACGGCAAAGCTATTGGACCGGATGACTCAAGGATTCTATCTGAAACCATTAGAGTCTTTTGACACCGGCCGTATTCCCGAAAAGGTTTACAGCGTTCCTTTGATCGCTGAAGGGCCGAACGCTCTCTTAAAGCTTTCAGGCTTGTCTATGGATGAAGCGGACCGCCAGTTTTATTATCACTATTTCGCGGAGATAGAACGGCGTGATCCAACCATCGTAGAGATTATGGATTTAAACAACGCCAATTCCGAGCATTGCCGTCACGGCTATTTCAAGGGTAAACAGATTATTGACGGCGTGGTTATGCCCGAAACTCTGATGGATATCGTTAAATCAACATTGGAAGCTAATCCCGGCAACAGCCTGGTCGCTTTCAATGATAATTCCAGCGCTATCCGCGGCTACAATGTCTGGGCGTTAATTCCCGAACATCCCGGCCAATCTTCCGCTTTCGTGAAAAAGCAGATGACTTATCATTTGATTTTTACGGCGGAAACGCATAATTTCCCCACCGGTGTCGCTCCTTATCCGGGGGCAGAAACCGGAACGGGCGGACGAATCAGGGACGCTAAAGATACCGGCCGCGGCAGTTTGGTTGTCGCCGGAACGACCGGCTATTTTACCGGCAACCTTTTTATTCCCGGCTATAAATTGCCCTGGGAAAAAGAACGGGTTTATCCCAAAAATCTGGCCAGCGGATTAGAGATTATGATTAGGGGTTCTGACGGCGCTTCTGATTACGGCAATAAATTCGGAGAACCGGTAATTGTCGGAACGGCCGCCTCGGTGGCCATTGATTTGCCCAGTGGTGAACATCAGGAGTTTATTAAGCCGATTTTGTTCACCGGCGGAATTGGAATGATTGACGACCGGCACATCAAAAAAGATAAGGCGGAAATTGGCATGCTCATTGTCCAAGTCGGCGGTCCGGCTTATCGTATCGGTTTTGGCGGGGGCAGCGCGTCCTCCCTTAATCAAGGCGATAATAAAGAGGATCTGGATTTTAACGCCGTTCAACGCGGCGATGGCGAAATGGGTCAGAAAACCAATCGTATCGTCAGAGCTTGCGTGGAAATGGGTGAGAATAACCCGATTGTTATTGTCCATGACCAGGGCGCCGGCGGACCGGCGAATGTCCTTAAAGAACTGGTGGAAAAATACGGCGGCAAAATCAATATCCGTAAGATAGTTTCCGGCGACCCGACTCTGTCGGTCCTGGAAATCTGGATATGTGAGTATCAGGAGAGAAGCGGATTCATCATTGATAAGAGCCGGATCGAGGAGTTTTGGACCATATGCAAGAGGGAAAAAGTGAATTGCGAAATTTTAGGCGAGGTTACCGGAGACGGTTATTTTGTCGTTTCTGACGAGGCTGACGGGTCAACGCCGGTCAACTTGGACTTGAAGCAGGTTTTAGGCAATCTGCCGCAAAAAACTTTTATTGATAAGAGCGTCACGAGAGATTTAGCCGCTCTGGAGTTGCCAAAGAATTTAGATATTCTGGAAGCTTTAAAGCGAGTATTAAGACTCGTTTCCGTCGGGTCTAAAGATCATTTAACGGCCAAAGTCGACCGCAGCGTCACCGGTCTGGTAGCGCAACAGCAATGTTGCGGACCGCTGCAACTGCCGGTGGCTGATGTCGGAGTGATAGCTCAAAGTTATTTTCCTAACAATCTTGGAGAATATACCGGCGGAGCGACGGCTATCGGAGAGAAGCATATGGAAATGATTATTAATCCGAGAGCCGCGACGCGCCTGGCCATAACGGAAATGCTGACCAATATGGCGTCGGTAAAAATCAATGGCTTAAAATATATCAAATGTTCAGGCAATTGGATGTGGGCGCCAAAATTACCGGGCGAAGGCGCCAGACTTTATCGGGCCGCCCTGGCTGTACGTGAATTCATGATTGATTTAGGCGTTGCTATTGATGGCGGTAAAGACAGCTTGTCGATGGCAACGAAAGTCAAGCATCCCGACGGCCGAGTAGAAACGGTAAAATCGCCGAGTCAGTTGATAATTTCCGGTTACGCGTCCGTGCCCGATGTCAGAAAAAAAGTCACCCCCGACATCAAAAAACCGGGCGCCAGCCGATTAATGAGAATTGATTTGTCAGATGGAAAACGTCGTTTGGGCGGATCGGCCCTGGCGCAAGTTTATAATCAGCCAGGCAATGAAACGCCGGATGTTGAAGTAAAAATTGTCAAAAATGGCTTCAACGCTATGCAGAAAATGGTAAGCGGCGGTTTGATATTAAGCGCCCACGACATCAGTAAGGGCGGATTCATCACCACTCTCCTGGAAATGTGTTTCGCCGGGAACTGCGGATTTTATCTGGAACTTGATTGCCGGCACGAGGAATTAATTCCGGAACTGTTCGCTGAAGAGGCCGGTTGGGTGATTGAATATTTGCCCGAGAACGAAGGTGTCGTCGTTTCGTTATTGAATTCGTTTTCCGTTCCTTATTATTATCTTGGGAAAACGATAAAGATTAAAGAAATCTATATCGTTAACGACGGCGACTTCCAATTTTTGGAGAGCACCGCGGTTTTGCGGCAAATCTGGGAGGAAACCAGCTACCAGTTGGAAAAATTGCAAATTAAACCAATTTGCGCGGTTAGCAAGAAGAGGAATGTCTTCAATCGGCCGGGAATCACTTACAAACTGGGATTCGAACCCAAAACCACTCTTCCGGAATTATTTACGGCTACTGATAAACCCAAAGTGGCTATCATCAGAGAAGAGGGTTCTAATGGAGACAGAGAAATGACCGCCGCTTTCTATTCGGCCGGATTTGAACCTTATGATGTGACCATGACTGATTTGTTAAATGACCGAGCGAATCTGCGCGCTTTTCAAATGGTCGCCTTTGTCGGCGGTTTCAGTTATGCCGACGTGCTTGATTCGGCTAAAGGCTGGGCCGGCGTGATTCGCTTTAATGAAAAATTGCGAGTTATGTTTGACGAATTCTATAACCGTCCCGATACCTTATCTTTAGGAGTTTGTAACGGTTGCCAGCTGGAAATGCTACTCGGTTGGGTTCCTTGGAAAGGACTGTCGGGTGAAGAACAGCCGCGTTTCATTAAAAACGAATCCGGCCGCTTTGAAAGTCATTTCTTAAATATCCGAATTTTAGACAGTCCGGCGGTAATGCTGAAAGGAATGGCTGATTCAATCTTAGGGGTTTGGTCGGCGCACGGAGAGGGGAAATTACATTTTCCTAATCACCGGCTTTTAGATGGCGCCGAAGGAGTCTTGTTAAACGATTTGGCGCCCATTCGTTATGTTAACGACAACGGACAGGCAACTCGTGGTTATCCCTTTAACCCCAATGAGTCTCCTTGGGGAATCGCCGGTTTATGCAGCCAAGATGGCCGACATTTAGCCATGATGCCGCATCCGGAAAGAACTTTCCTGAAATGGCAGTTAGGATATCTGCCGGAAGAATGGAAAGACGACGAAGTAATGCCCGTCGCTCCTTGGCTACAAATGTTCCAAAACGCCAGAAAGTGGTGCGAGGAACATAGAATCTAAATAATTCTTTATAATTCTTTAAGAATTGTTTTATAACCCTTGTTAATTTGATAAATATCAAATTTAGCGAGGGTTTTTAATTTACTTGGTTTAAGGTTTAATTATTTTATTTGACAAATCAGCGGGGAAGATGATACTCTAAGGAGAATATCTGTTATTTAAAAACTAAATATTACTTATAAACTAAATAAGAAATGGAGGAAAAAGCATGAAAATTAAGAACATTGAATTTAACGTTAATGCCGCTTCCGGCGCCCTAGGCTGGTTCGGAGAAGGGTATTGGTATCATAAATGGTATGAGAGCTTTTTTCCGTCGTTCGCTAAAACAGCGGGCGATATGAGCTTTGTAGCCAAAACAATAACTACAGATCTTCGAATCGGGAATCTCCCTTTAGACGAAAATTATGCGCCTAAAGACCTCTTCCCGAGATGCATAAAAGTGTATCCGCTGAGGGGTTTTATGCTTAACGCCGTTGACTCAAGCGGCCCGGGGTTTAAGAAATTATTAGCTACCGGGAAATGGCAAAACATTATCCGTCCGGCTTTGGGAATTTCCTTTATGCCCGTCGGCAATACTTTAGAAGAAATGCTTCGTGAAACCAGCTGGTTCAGGTACGAACTTATTAAAGTCATTGAATATAATGATTTCGCATCGCCTATCTGGATTCAGATAAATGTTTCCTGCCCGAATACCGAGCCGGAAAATCATCAACTGGTTTTGGATAACGTTACTGAAATTTTAAAACAATTTCAGTACCTAAGATCTTATCTCCTCGTTATTGATCTGAAAGTTAATCTTCTAATGCCGAATAAAGTCATAAAAGAGATCTGGCAAAAAGGTCTCTGTGATTTAATAACCATTTCTAACACCATAAAATATGGTACGGAAGGATTTGGGATTAACTGGAAGAAATTATTTTGGTGGCGGAAAACTTCTCCGCTGGCAAAATTCGGCGGCGGCGGATTATCAGGCAAACCCTTGTTTAAGCCGTTGTGCGAAAAAATTATGAGTGTGAGGCGGGATTGTATCCAGATACCCATAAAAGCTGGCGGCGGAATATTTTCCGTTAGCAACATCAGAACGCTAAGAGCCTACGGCGCGAACGCCATCGAACTCGGGACAGTTATCAGCTTGCGTCCTTGGCGTATTCGTCGCATGGTTGAAGAGGCAAAAAGACTTTTCTAATTAATTGAGTTAGTCAAAAATTCATCCAACGCTATAGCCTCATAAAATGAGGCTTTTTTATATCAATCCAGCTTTAAACTCGGTCAATTATATGCTACGATATATTTACAATTACTTAATTTTATTATAAAATCTAAATTCGCCTTTCGTTAAAGTGAGGCTTATATTTTTATAAAATTACCCGCCTATTTCCTAAATTAAATGGAAAAAATATTTAAATTAAAATCAAGTTTTAAGCCGGCCGGAGACCAACCGGAGGCCATAAAAAAACTCGTCGCGGGACTGAAGAAGGGTTTTAATCACCAGACGCTTCTGGGCGTCACCGGGTCGGGAAAAACTTTTACCGTCGCTAATGTCATCAAGGAATTAGATTCGCCGGTGTTAGTTATGGCGCCGAATAAAGCTCTGGCCGCCCAGCTTTATCGCGAATACAAGAATTTTTTTCCGGAAAACGCCGTCCATTACTTTGTTTCTTATTATGACTATTACCAGCCGGAGGCCTACCTCCCGATAACCGACACTTATATTGATAAAGAAGCGATGATTAATCAGGAAATCGACCGCTTGCGCCACGGCGCGACCTCGGCTTTGGTTTCCCGTCGTGATGTGATTATCGTGGCTTCGGTTTCTTGTATTTACAATCTCGGCGTGCCGTCCAGTTACTTGGAAGCGAAATTAGTCTTGGAAAAAGGCAAACCGATGGTCCGGATTGATTTGATAAAGCAATTAATCAAGATTCAATTTGAGCGGACGAGCGGAGAAATTGAGCGCGGCCAGTTCCGTGTCCGGGGCGATGTCTTTGAAATCCGGCCAAAATCGGAAAATATTGTTTATCGCCTTGAGCTTAACGGTCAAGCTATCAGCGACTTATGTATTATCAATAATACGACCAAAAATATTATCGGCGACTTGGAGGAAATCGTTATTTTTCCGCCGAAACATTTTGTTTCCACCGCGCCTCAAATAGAAGCGGCCATTAAGAACATTCAAGAGGAATTAAAAGAGCGTTTAGCCTATTTTAAAAAAGCCGGATTGCTCCTGGAAGCGGAACGTTTGGAAAGGCGGACGAAATATGATATGGAAATGCTTCGGACTTTAGGTTATTGCCATGGCATTGAAAATTATTCGCGCCATCTGACCGGCAAGCTGGCCGGCGAAGCGCCCGATGCCTTACTCGCTTATTTTCCCTGGAAAGACGGTCAGCCGGATTTCCTGACGATTATCGACGAATCCCATATCGGCGTTCCCCAAATCAGGGGCATGTATAACGGCGACCAAGCGCGCAAGAAAACCCTGATCCAATACGGTTGGCGCTTGCCTTCGGCGCTTGATAATCGTCCTTTAAAATTCAACGAGTTTGAGGCGCGCGTCGGCCAGATGATTTTTACGACCGCGACGCCGGGAGAGTTCGAGTTAAAACATTCAGAGCAAATCGCCGAGCAAGTCATCCGTCCGACCGGTTTGGTTGATCCGGAAATTGAAGTCCGCCCGGTTTTTAACAAACGAGAGAATTACAGCCAAATAAATGACGTCATGGCGGAAGTTAAAAAAATCGCCGCGCTGGGCGAACGGGCGATAATCAATACTCTGACCAAGAAGCAAGCCGAAGACTTAAATACTTATTTAAATAGCCGAGGCTTCAAGTCTAATTATCTTCATTCCGATATCAAAACCTTTGAACGCACGGAAATACTAAAAAATTTCCGGGAAGGGAAGTTTGATGTTCTGGTCGGCGTGAACTTATTGCGCGAAGGTCTGGACTTGCCGGAAGTGACTTTGGTCGCGATTTTAAACGCCGACCGCGAAGGCTTTCTGCGCAGCGAAACTTCGCTCATGCAGATTATGGGCCGCGCCGCGCGCAATGTTAAGGGTAAGATTATTCTTTACGCCGACAAGAAAACCGTTTCCATAAAAAAAGCGATCAAAGAAGCCGAGCGCCGCCGCGTCAAGCAATTGGAATATAATAAGAAACATAAAATTACGCCAATAAATATTTCTAAACCGATTGAGGATTTTTTAGATGCCGTGGAGAAATGAAAAAGCTCCCTGTAAAAGAGAGCTTATAAGATTGCTAAAGGAATCGCCGGGGGGAATGATTATTCCTCCCAACCAAATCCCAAGGATGCAGGCCAAGAAAAATCCCACAGCCGTGATGAACACGAGGATTATTACTTTTAAATAATCCCTGGAGCTTTTTTCTATCACCAGGTCAAAGGTGATTAATATAGCCGCCGTGGCTATAATAATCAAACCCCAGATAACCACGCTCTGGAGGCTGAAATCGGCCAACGAAACCCGCAGACAGGCGCCGATCATCAGTCCGATAATCAGCCCGACGGCCGCGAAAATTCTAGTGCTACCTTTCGTGATAGCATAATTAAATAATTTTTTAATCATTGTTAATTTTTTTTGTTAAAATACTAGAGTCAACTAAGAATATTATGGTAGAAATATAATTATTTGTCAACTGGTCATAAAAAAGGCGAATCTTAAATTTTATAAACATAAATTATGAAAATATGGATATTGAAATTGAATACGAAGCGACTTTCCTAAATATTAATAAAGACGAAATCCGCACCCGTCTTAAAAAAGCCGGAGCGGCTTTAATAAAGCCGGAATTCTTAATGAAAAGAATTGTCTTTGAATTGCCGGCCGGCCATGAAATCAAAGGCGGTTGGTTAAGAGTGCGCGACGAGGGCGACAAAATAACTATGAGCTTGAAAATAGTCGACGGCGACAAAATAGAAAATCAGAAAGAAATTTGCCTTAAGATCGATAATTTCAATGAGGGGGTTAAGTTTTTAGAGGCTATCGGCGCCAAACAGAAAGCCTATCAGGAAAGCCGCCGCGAACTTTGGACTTTAAATGATGTGGAAATAACTCTTGATGAATGGCCATATTTAGAACCTTATGTTGAAATAGAAGGGAAGTCTGAAACAGAAGTTAAAAACATTAGCGAGAAATTAGGTTTTGATTACGCCCTGGCCTTATTCTGTTCGGCGGATGTTTTATATAATAAAAAGTACGGCGTGCCTTTTAAAGTCATAAATAAAACCAGACGCATAACTTTTACGGATCCTAATCCATTTATATAACCGGAAAATAAAAAAGTAATCAGAAAATAAAAAAGCCTCTTCTGTCAAGAAAGAGGCTTTAAAAAAAATGATTTGTCACAACTCCGGTTACTAAAGTTCCAGTATCACGCCAGCCGAGGAGCAAAATTGCTTTGACTCAAAATTTCGGCCCGAGATAGCTCTTATTTTCACATTTTGCAAGCATGGCCGCGGCTTGATTCTGAAATCATATTCGGCAAACAGACCGGTGGCCAGAAACCTCTCGGAAATTATTCCCGCTTTTAAATTCTTGTCAAAAGAATAAGAAAGAAAGAACTTATACCAACTGTTAGGGTCAAATCCCCGAATGTAAACCGGGTCGCCGTACCCGCCGAATTTTTCAAGGTCCTCTTCGGAATACTCGGATTTATAAGCGGTTGTCAGCGAGTAGACTCCCAGCGCTCGCAAAGACCAATTTCCTTTGTCGATATACACTCCGACAAGCGGCCCGAAACATGACTTTACCAAATCAAGGCCGGCGCCGGCGAATAATTTGACCTTGCCAAAAGTATAACTGTCAAAGTCGTAACTTAATCCCAGCTTAGCGCTGATACCGAAATTTTTGTTTAAGTCATATCCCTTTTGGATCCATTTCTGATAGACAATCGGTTGCGAGTATTCTCCCAGCCCCCAGAGTCCCCAGCCGGAACGGTAAACCGAGTATCCTTCAATGGAAAATCGGGGATAATACTCTGCGCCCAGCTGGTAAATGCTGGCCTCAAAAACATTTTTTTGATACTGAAGACCTTCCAAATAAAGGTCATCTCTTTCAATTTGCGCCTGGACGCTAAGGCTAAATAATAAGCAAGCAAAAATTAATAAATAATAAACTTTTTTCATTGCGTAGGACCCCCTTGCCCTTTTGTTATTTTTAATGTTCAAATTAATATTAATCTAGTATAATAATATTATTAGCATAATCAATAAATATTGTCAATATGTCAGAAAAATTGATTATCCGCGGAGCGCGGACGCACAACCTAAAGAATATCGACCTGGAAATACCGCATAATAAATTGACGGTCATTACCGGCGTCTCCGGTTCGGGGAAATCGTCGCTGGCATATGACACGATTTTTGCCGAAGGCCAGAGACAATACGTCGAGTCTTTATCGCCTTATATGCGCCAATTCCTGGGCCAGAAAAAACCGGCCGATGTTGATGAAATGATCGGCTTGGCGCCCTCTATTTCTATTGATCAGAAAGCCCTCTCGCATAACCCGCGTTCAACGGTCGGGACGCTGACCGATATTTATGACTACTTGCGTGTCTTATACGCTCGCGTCGGCGAAGTCTATTGCCCGGTCTGCGGCGTGAAAATTGAAAAGCTCACCGTGGAAGAAATGGTTGATATTTTAATTAATCGCGGCGCTGATTTGAAAGAAGAATGCGTGACCGTCCTGTCGCCGGTCGTCCGTGATCGCCAGGGTGAATATTATCAACTCTTATATAATTACCTATCGCTCGGCTATAGCGAATCCCGCATTGACGGGAAAATTCATTCTTTGCGCGAACAGGTAAAACTGGCGCCCAAGCAAAAGCATGATATTGAAATCGTGATTGATAAAGTGATGTTAAACGATGAGACGCGCCTTTTTGAAGCGGTTGAAAATTCACTGGAATACAGCAAGGGGCTTCTGATCGCGAAGTATAAAGACCAAGAATTTTTATTGTCCGCGAACTGGACCTGTCCGAACGATAATTTTTCTTTTCCGGAAGTGGAACCGCGGCTTTTTTCTTTTAATTCGCCCCACGGCGCCTGTCCGGAATGTAGCGGGCTTGGTCGAATCGATTTTTTCAGCGAAGAAAAATGCCCGGCCTGCCAGGGGAAACGTCTGCGGCCGGAAGCTTTATCGGTCAGAATTAACAATAAAAACATCGCCGAAGTGGCGACTTTACCGATTAAGCGCGCTCTGGATTTTTTTAATCATTATTACGAAAAAATGACGAAGCGCCAGCGCGCCATCGCCGAGAATGTCGTCGTCCAAATTATCAGCCGTCTGGAATTCTTGTTAAAAGTCGGCTTGAATTATCTGTCACTGGAACGCGAAGCCCATACCTTGTCCGGCGGCGAAGCCCAGCGCATCCGCTTATCTTCGCAAATCGGTTCGCATTTATCCCGGACTCTATATGTTTTGGACGAACCGACTATCGGCCTGCATGAACGCGACACCGACCGCCTGATAAGTACGCTTAAAGCTTTGCGCGACAAGAATAATACGGTTATTATCGTGGAACACGATGAAAAAACTATTTTAGAATCCGATTATCTTGTCGATCTCGGCCCCTTGGCCGGCGTTCACGGCGGGGAAGTCGTCGCGATTGGCAGTACTAAAGACTTACTGAACGAAGCCAAAAATAAAACGGCGCTAAAAAAGTCTTTAACCTTGCAATATCTTATCGGCCAGCGGGAAATTTCCTTGCCGGATAAACGTCGCGAGCAGAATCATGGCGCTTTAAAAATTCGCGGCGCTTACGCCAACAACCTCAAGAACTTGAACGTTGATATGCCGCTCGGCCGCCTCGTCGGCATCAGCGGCGTTTCCGGTTCAGGCAAATCTTCGCTGTTATACGATGTGATTTATAAGAACGTCACTCAAATAAAAAATCGTCCGGGTAAAGCGAAGTTGGAACAGGTTAAAGAGGTTAAAGGAGCGGAATATATCAATAAAGTCGTGGTCATTAATCAATCGCCGATCGGTCGGACCCCGCGCTCCAACCCCGCGACTTATACCGGCATTTTTACTCCGATTCGCGATTTTTTCGCCTCTCTCCCGGAATCCCGCGCCCGCGGCTATATAATCGGCCGTTTCTCCTTTAATCGCCCGGGCGGGCGCTGTGAAGCCTGCGAGGGCGCCGGGGCGAACCTGATTGAAATGCATTTCCTGCCGCCGGTTCTCGTTGAATGCGAGGTTTGCCGCGGCCGGCGTTTTAATCGGGAAACTTTACAGGTTAAATATAAAAGCAAGAACATCGCCGAAATTTTGGATTTGACCATTGAGGAGGCGATTGAACATTTTGCCGGTAATTATTTTATTACCGATAAACTGAAAGTTCTGGAGTCTGTCGGCCTCGGCTATCTGAAAATCGGTCAGAGCGCGACGACTTTATCGGGCGGCGAAGCCCAGCGCATCAAAATCGCTAAAGAGCTGACTCATACTTTAGGGAAACGCACCCTTTATCTTTTAGACGAGCCCACGACCGGTTTGCATTATTATGATATCGGCAGACTCTTATCGGTCTTAAATAAACTGGTGGAGAAAGGAAATTCCGTTTTAGTGATCGAGCACAATATGCACATGCTTAAATCAATGGATTATATCGTTGATCTCGGACCGGAAGGCGGAGAAGAAGGCGGACGTTTGGTCGCCGCCGGCGCTCCGGAAGATATCGTCCGCGAACCGGAAAGTCTGACCGGGAAGTATTTAAAAAAGTATTTGAAATAAAAAAAGCCGAAAAGAGATTTTAAGTTGGTCCTTTTATACGCTTGGGAGTTACTTAAAATTCTTCTCGGCCGGTTGACCGCAATTTTATGAATTTTAGTCATAATCTTAAAAACAAATTAAAAACCATTCCTAAAAAGCCCGGGATTTATTTCTGGCTGGATAAAACCGGAAAAATTTTATATGTCGGCCGGGCGACGAGTTTGAAAAATCGCCTCAGTCAATATTTCCAAAAGAACATCGATTCGCGCATCGCCGAAATGGTTGCGAGCGCGGCTAATATTAAATATGAAGTTACGGAAACGCTTCTGGAAGCGATTATCCTGGAAGCGAAAAATATTAAAAAATATTGGCCGAAGTATAACGTTAGAGATCGTGATGACCGTTCCTTTATTTATGTTATTATTCCGAAAGCCGATTTTTCCAAGCCCCTCATCGTTCGCGGCACGGACTTAAAGAAATTCTCCGGCTCTTCTATCGTTGGTAAAAAGCGAACAACGGGCCGCGCCAAAATCTTCGGGCCCTATCAATCTTTTCATCTTATCCAGAGCGCCTTGCGCCTGATTCGTCGCGTCTTTCCGTATGGAACCTGCGCGCCGGCCGGTGTCGCGGGTAACCCCGAAGGCCGAGCCTGTTTTGATTATCAGATTGGGTTATGTCCGGGCGCTTGCGTCGGAATCATTTCGCCTGAAGATTATCAGAAAAATATTAATAATATTATTCTTCTCCTTTCCGGCGAGAAGAAACGCCTCGTCAATAAATTAAAAAAATCCAATCCCGATAAGATAAAAGCTTTAAAACATCTCCAGGATGTCGCGCTTCTTACCCGTGAAGACGATTTGGGAGAATATAAGATTAGTCGCCTGGAAGGCTATGATATTTCGCATCATGCCGGCAAAGAAAGTTACGGCGCTATGGTTGTTTTTGAGAGTGGAGAAGCGGCTAAAAATGAATACCGATTATTTAAAATAAAAGAAGCGCCGGCCGGCGACGACGAGCGCGCTTTAAGCGAGATGCTTCTGCGCCGTTTCAAACATAGCGAGTGGCCGATGCCGGATTTAATAATGGTTGACGGCGGAGCGCCGCAAATAAGTTTTCTTGCCCGCGTCTTCAAAGCCAATAATATAAATATCCCGCTGGTCGGTATTTCTAAATTCGGCGGCGATAAGCTCGTTTTCACCCCGGAAACCAAAGGACCCCTGCGCGGCCTGGCGGAAAATATCAAACCGACTTTATTGAAATTGAGAGAAGAGGCGCATCGTTTCGCCAATCGGGGACGAACGCTCAAAAAGATAAATTGGCAAACTAGCCCAAAAAATCGTAATCGGCTATAATAGAAGTAAGTCTAATTAATTTAAAAATAAAAAACTATATGAAAAAAACCTATGTTTTTCTAGTAACTTTGGGCGTCCTGGCGGTAACCGCCATCGTCATCGTCGCCCTCGTTATGGCGGACAACGTCAATAACCAAGATCGTTTCTCGGTCACCGGATCCGGTACAGTTTATGCCAAGGCCGATATCGCTAACTTAGAAGTCGGATTAAAGACCGGCACTAAAAAAACCGCGGTCGAAGCGACTACTGACAGCACCGGCAAGATGAACGCGATTATTGAAGCGGTCAAAGCTTTGGGTATTGAAGAAAAAGACATTAAGACCAGCGGTTATTCTTTGAACCCGGTCTATAACTGGACCGAAGGCAGGGGCCAGGAATTAATCGGTTATGAAGTCAGCCAGAATGTGAATTTAAAAATCCGCGACTTGAATAAAATCGGCGACATTATTGCCAAGACGACCGAGAAAGGCGCGAATCAAATCGGCAATATCAGTTTCACCATTGACGACGAATATGAGTTGAGGAACCAAGCCAGGGAATTAGCTATTGCCAAAGCCAAAGAGAAGGCGCTGATGATTGCCGAACAATCCGGTATGAAATTGGGTAAAATCAAGAGCGTTTATGAGAACGCCGAACCGGTAATCAGCCCAGTCATGTACTCCAACGCTAAATTAGATATGGGCGCCGGCCGCGCCGCCGAATTGTCCGCTCCTTCCATCCAATCCGGCCAGAATGAAATCAAGGTGGAAGCCACTTTAGTTTACGAAGTGAAATAGTCAACGATTTGAACGATTCTAAACACCTCCCAAACAAATTCCGTCAATAAAAAACCGCCTGTTAATAGGGGCGGTTTTGTTTTGAAGAAATTTTTACATTTTTTTTTGCTTTTTTTCCATCTTTGCCTGGATAAGCCGACTCAGGTAAAACGATAGAGACTCATGATTAGGGATAATTTCGGTTTCTTCCAAACCGGCATCTCGGAACTCTTCGTAGGTATTGATTCCGGAACAGACGCCGACAAATTTGATTGGCCGGCCTTGAAGGCGGGCATTTTTAACGGCTCGATAATCATATTTAATCGTATCACCGAAATAAACGATATTTTCAGCTGTCAGGCCGCCGCCAAGATCACGCGCCCAATTAATAAGTGGTACGAAGACGTAACCACTCGGCTTACAGCTGTGGTAGTCGTCCACCGTCTGGATATAATGGAATATATTCAGACTCAAATCGATTTTTCGGGTATATTTTTTCAAGTCCGCCTCTCCTCGGCTGGTTATTATCGCCGTCAGAAACCCGAATTGCGGGAGAGCAACCAGGACTCTAAATAAGCTCCGATCGAAAGTATAACTCGGGTGGATTTCTTTTTCTCGCTTTTTAAAGCAAGCGGTTTGTTCTTCATTCGCTCCTTGAAGTTGGCAAATAAGAGCGGCCAAATCATCCATCTTTTTACCCCAGTGTTCTCTTAAAAAATCTGGGGATACCGGCGGCAGCTTAAGTTCAGTTAAGATTTGATTGACTTTTTGAAAGCCGAGAAGGGTATTATTGACAACAACTCCATCGAAGTCAAAACACAAAATCATTCGATTCTTCATTATTTATTCTTTTTGGTTAGTATTTAATTTTTAAAGAAATTTTCTTGCCTAATTTTTATCTAAATTAGTCATCTAAAAATTACTACAAAAAATAGTAATAGTCAAGCCCGCAGATTAACTATCCGGATAAAACTAATACAAACTCTTGACAAACTCTAACAATTTGCTAATATATCAACATAACAAAATATTGCCAGAGACAGCCAGCATTTCGGAACGGATTAAGGCTCCGGCCGATTATAAGACTCGCCGAGGTACAGATACTTTATTTTTAAGTATTTCTGCCAGGACGTCTGTGGTGAAACACGGATTTTTTATTATCTAAGATATATATGCCAAAGAATAAAATTCAAAAAGGAGAGATTTTTCGCGATTTAAACGAAAGAATCAAGAAATCCAAGTCTCTGGTGTTCGCGGGCTTTAACGCTTTCGGCGTTAAAGATAACGAAGATTTGCGCGACAAATTAAGGAAAGCGGGCGGCGAATATTATGTCGCCAAGAAAACCTTGATGAACCTGGCCTTGAAAGAGAATAATTTAAACGTCAACGTCAAAGATTTCGAAGGTAAAGTCGCGGTCATCTTTTCTTATGAGGACGAAGTCGCTCCGGCCAAGATTTTGGGAAATTTCCGCAAGGAGAGAGATAAGGATAAAGATAAAGCCGGAGGCATTTTCTTTTTGGGAGGCGTCCTGGAAGGGAAGCTTCTTTCTAGAAAAGAAGTCGAAGCTCTGTCCGAATTGCCGAGCAAGATTGAATTATACGCGCGGCTCGTCGGTTCCATCAACGCGCCTATTTCCGGTTTTGTGGGCGTGCTCGCCGGTAATCTGCGCGGTTTAGTCGCCGTTTTGAAAGCGATCGAAGCCAAAAAATAATTAATTAACATAAATAATAAATTTAATTTTAAACGTATGGAAGAGAAAAATGTAGTCGTTCCGGCGAAATTTGAAAAATTAGTCGGCGAAATCGAGAAGATGAGCGTTTTAGACTTAGCGGAACTCGTTAAGATTTTAGAAAAAAAATTCGGCGTGAGCGCGTCCGCTCCGGCCATGATGATGGCTCCGGCCGCGGCCGCCGCCGTAGTCGAAGAGAAAGAAAGTTTTGACGTGGAGATCACCGATAGCGGCGCCAGCAAAATCAACGTCATTAAAGCGGTTCGCGAGTTGACTGAAATGGGCTTAAAGGAAGCCAAGGACTTGGTTGACGGCGCCCCGAAAGTTTTAAAGGAAGGAGTTAAGAAAGTTGAGGCGGAAGCGATGAAGAAGAGACTGGAAGAAGCCGGCGCTAAAGTCACTTTGAAATAATCTACTTTTTCCGCTCTATAAAAACCGACTCTTAAAGGTCGGTTTTTTGTTATGGAAAATTAATATTATAAAATAATTTACTGATTCAATCCGACCTTATAAATCGCATCTCCATCCAAAAAGTAAGCGGTCCTTCCGACTTCATCAACCGTTACGTCTTTAATCTGGTTGAGCGATTCTATAACATACTGATTGGCCAAAAGACCTTTCTCTTTAGATAAAACCGCCAAACGCTTAGAGGTCGCTTCAAAAATATATAAATACTTCGCGCCGACAATAAGTTTATTGGCGCCGGTCATAGCCGGAGACAAGGCCGCTGCGTCATATTTCTCCGCTTCACCGCCGGAGAACCGCAAGACCGCGCCGTCAGCTTTTAAGACATAAATATCGTTGTCAATCCCTAGATCAACCGCTTGACTTAAATCAGCGTTCTCTTTAAGCCAATCAAACTTCGTACTAAAACCTTTATTAGATTTTGGATAGACATAAATCTGATTTTTATCCTTAGCGAGAGAATATAAAGCAGTAGAATATAACTTGGAATTATAAATTTTAAAACCGATCAGGCTGGAAGCTAATTCCAGATTAGCGGTGCTGATAAGACTGCCGGTCTTATTCTTGAAATCAAGCTTAACGATATTTCCGGCGTCCCAATAATAAATATTGTTACTATAGTAATGAGGATCGCTTAAATTACTCGCGCCTTTTATTTCTATCCTGGAAGAAGAGGCGCTACCGGGCGTCAGGGCGTAGACCGTTGAACCGCCGGCGGCGTAAATTTTTCCGGCGGCAAAAGTTAGATTGCTCACGTTTAAGCCGATCAAATCATTAATCTTATCGGCCGAAGTTATCCGGACTATCTTTTGGAGCTTTTCGGCCGCGGCCGCCAATTTAACGGATAACTCCTGATAAGCGGCTTCCTGCTTATCATTCTCTCGCGGCAGGGAAGCTAAAAGAGCCTGCGCTTCCGTTAATATTCCGGTCGCGCCGGCTTCATCTTTATATAAGAGATGATTATTGATTTCAGTTTCTTTGTCGTTAATGGCGATAATCAGATTATTAAAATTTTCTTCCGCGACGGTGCGCTGGTGATGCCGACTCGTCGCGAGAACGCTCACGATCAAAACTATAACCGCTAAACTTAAGCCGACGAAAAGCCAGCGCTTCTTTTTATTAAGCGACATCAGCCCCGACCGAAAATGGCCGCCCAGCCCCGACCAAAAATGGCCGCCGAACAAACCGGCCAAGACGGATTTAAAATTTCTGAACCAAGAACCGACAGCCCCGGTCCTTTTTTTGAAAAAAATCTTATCCGGTTTTAAGAAGGAACCGGAGCCGGCCATATTCAGGCTCTTGACCATTCCTAAATCCAAAGGCGGCTGAACAACCTGTTCTTCTTCGGTTCGGATATATTTCTGACGCGGCCGAGACGGTTTGAACCGCCAACTCTTAACCGCATTTTTCAATCCCTTTAGCATTCCAGCCAGGTTGATCAAACCGGCCGGAGCGAGCATGCGCTCGGTTTTTTGTTCCGTATAATTTAACGAAGAAATAGAACTGTGGGCCGAAAATTCTTCCAAATCTTCTTTAGAGTCCGCCGGCGCCAAACCCGTGGTATTTTTAATGATTATTCCCAGGAATGGGATATAAGTATTTACTTTTAATAAAACATTCTTGATTTGTTCGGCGGCGGCCAGAGGCGGGAGTTTCGTGATAATGCCGATCATCTCCTGGCCGGACAGATATTCCGGCAGAGCTTCGTTGCCAAGCACAAAATAAGAAGCCAAGGGGATCTCGCCGCTGATAACCGAGGAAAATAGTTTAGGCGCGCGCGACGGCGCCGCTTCGGCCTCGCCGGTATCCGCCAGCGCTTCGGCGGCGTTGGCTTCAACATTGATTATTTCATATTCTTCGCCGCGGCGGAAAACCAGCAAGGAACGATTGCGGCCGAAATTGGCGAAGTGGATCTTATTCTCATAAACGACGCCGATAGTCAGGTTAATGGCCGCCGGATTAAGCCTAATCTTCTCATTGACTAAAAAATCGGCCAAATCACGATTAGTCTTAGTCACGGCCGCCTCAAAAATATTTTCAATCTTCAGCCCCGGGATCTTATCCTTGAATAAGATCTTTTCGTCGTTATAATAATTATCGCTTAAGGCCATTATCAAAAAATCAAGAAACTTCCGGCTTTCGATTTTTTTGCCGCCGATTTCCGCCAGCACAAAAATCTTGCCGGCCTGGCTTTCTTTAAGCGTATCCGGTTGAGCGACAAAAACATCGCTTAAGCCCATGGCCTTGGCGGAGTTTAAAATAATTGAAGAAATCTTATTATACATAAGAAAAAAGGGGATCAAACCTATTTTTTAGTTTGACTGTTTCTTGTGAATATTATACTATAAATTCATAAATAAAGGAATATGCTTAACGAGCTTTTTGGTTCCGAGGCTAGGGTCAAGATTATCAATCTTTTTTTTCTATACCCCGACAAAAAATATTCGTCCGCGCAGATAGCCCAGACGCTAAATCGGCCGCTTAATTCTTTGCGGCGGGAAACGAATAATCTTCTTAAGACCGGAGTTATCAGAGAAGCCAAGCCCGAGACCGGCGCCACGAAAAAATATTTCAGCGTTAACCCCGATTTTATCCTTTTTCCGGAAGTAAGCGCTTTATGCGCCAAGACGCAAATCCTCTTCAGCCAAAATTTTATCGTCAAACTCCAAAAAATCTGCCAGCCGAAACTTTTGATCCTGGCCGGTTTTTTTGTGAATTGTCCCGATGCCAAGACTGATTTACTGCTTGTCGGCGCCGTGCGCCGCGCCGCCTTCTTAAAGCTCGTCAAGGAACTGGAAAAAGAATTGGGTCGGGAAATTAATTTTACTATCCTAAAAGAGCGCGAATATCGTTATCGCCGCGAAGTTATGGATATATTCCTCTATAATATCCTGGAAGGGAAAAAACTGGTCTTGATAAATACTCTGAATAAACAAGAATAAAGATAATATAAATAAGGATCATGAAAAGATTATGAACAGATATTTAGCTCATTCATTTAGCATCTTCTGGTTTATTTTGAAATACGCCCTGATTATTCTTATCGCCGGTCTTATTCTTCTGATCATCGCGCTTGGCGGCGCCTATAAGGATTTGCGAATCGCCGGCGAACAAGGCTTGGCCGGAAAAAACGATATCACCGCCGCCGTGGGCGCGATCAAGAATCAAGATTGGGAAACGGCTTTAACCTTAACGGTCAAAGCCCGTTCCGAATTCGGCGACGCTTTGGCCAGCCTCGACGCCACCCGTTCCAATCCGGCCATCAAAAATTTCGGTCCTGTTCGCGTCCAAATCAATGATTTAGAATATCTCCTTAAAACCGCCGATATCCTTAGCCGTTCCTTGGAACGCGGTATTTCTATCGCCGGCGAATTGAGGAAAATCAGCGCCGCCGCCGGCAATCAGAATTTTATTGATTTTCCGGCGGCGGATAAAACCCGCTTCTTGAAATTTATCTACGAATCAGAGCCGGAATTAAACGGACTGAAAGCTAATCTTGATTTAGCCCTGCTTAATCTAAGCAAGATCCATAAGATTGGCGTCCTCTGGCCGGTGTATAGCCAGATAAGCGACATTAAACAAGAATTAATCCAGGTTTCCGAATTACTAAACAAAACCACGCCGCTCATAAAACTTCTTCCGGCCTTAGCCGGCTATCCGGTCGCGAGCCGTTTCTTGATTGTCCTTCAAAATAACGACGAACTGCGCCCGACCGGCGGCTTCATCGGCGTCTATGGGATAATGGAAAGCCGGAACGGTGAAATAATTTCTATTAATACCGATGACAGTTATCATCTGGATATGCCGGCTTCTTTATCGGATAAATGGAAAATGGAAGCGCCGAGCCCTATAAAAAAATATCTGAAAGTTGAAAAATGGTATTTGCGCGATTCTAATTGGTCGCCGGATTGGCCGACCGCCGCCGTCAAGGTCATGGAAATATACCATGGTGAAAATGCCGCCGCCGGCACCAGCACGCTTCCTTTTACCGGCGTGGTCGCGCTTACGCCGGATTTTATCGGCGATCTGCTGCGTCTCGTCGGACCGATAGTCGTGCGCTCCGAAACTTATGACGCCAATAATTTTCAGCCCCTTCTGCAATATAACGTGGAAGTCGCTTATAAGGATCAAGATATCTCCCCTTGGGATCGCAAGGATATCGTCAATGAGTTAATGGGCGAGATTAAGAGCCGCTTATTTAAATTAGGCGCGGATAAATGGAGCGAGCTCATCAAGATCGCCGATAGTAATATCACCGAGAAAAATATCCAGGCTTATTTTCCTAACGCCAGCTGGCAAAGTGTCGCTAAAGAAATGGGCGTAAGCGGAGAAATCAAAAAACCGATGAGTGATTATTTAATGGTCGTGGACGCCAATCTCGGCGCCTTTAAGAGCGATGCCGTCGTTAAAAAGGATATTTCTTATGCTCTAAATCAGAGCGCGGACGGGCTAAACGCCACGGTTCGGCTGGATTATCGCCATGAGGGCGGTTTTGACTGGCGGACGACCCGTTATCGCAGTTATACGCGCGTCTACGCGCCCTTAGGCAGTCATTTCATCAGTCTTAAGGGGATAAACGAGTCTACCGCCGATATCAGCGTCACGGACGATACTGGCCTTAATAAGACTGTTTTTGGCTTCTTTTGGACGATTGAGCCGGGAAGCGCCGGAAGCGCTATTTTAAGCTATAGTTTGCCCGATAGAATAAATGTCCAAATGAAGGCCGGCGCTTACGAGCTCCTGATTCAGAGACAGGCCGGTTCCCGCATTAATTCCTTAAAAGCCATTTTCAAGCCTCTCTCCGGTAAAACCAGGGAACGGAGCGGCGACCTGAATACCGATAAATATTTTACTTTTAATTAATATCTCTCCTAGATTGATATCTCGCCGGTTTTCGACTTAATAAAAAAGAACCGCGATTTAATCTCGCGGTTCTTTTTATATTCAAATTATCTTTTTAAGGCGTTGACTTTCGTAGACCTAATTAATAGCTCGCGCTTTATTTAACCTCGAAGTTGGTGCTATAAGTTAAGCCGGAATTAAGACCCTTGACCTTGATATCCTGTTTCTCCTTCCTAACGTCGGGGATGGTCAGGGAAGTATCAAAGCGGCCGTTTTTATCGGCGTTAGTAATCTTGATTCCAGTTGAGCCGATAAAGATTTGGAGCTGATCGTTAGCCCAGAAGCCGCCGCCGGTCAGGTTAACGACGCCGCCGACAGTCGCGGAATTATGATTCGCATTAAGATATAGGCTTTCTTGCGGTTTTTCGTCCATGTCTTCAATCGCTTTGACGGAAGCGATCTTATCTAATTTGCCGTCCAATAAAATAATATTGGAACTATTGAAGACGACTAAGATATCGCCTTTATCGGTATTGACCAGTTTTAAACCGATGGCCCAGCCCTGCGGTCCGCCGGACATAGTCGTATAGGCGAAATCGGCCACGGTGAATTTGTCTTTATTTAATTTAACGACGCCCAAGCCATTGGAAAAATAAACGTAATCGTTACCGATAGTGCTTTCCATTCCATATCCGGCCGCGTCGAGATGTCTGAAAGAAGCCAGTAATTGGCCGGTCGTGGCGTCAAATTTCTTGGCGTAATAATCATCGATCGCGTAGATTTTGTTGTTTAAGACATCGAGATAGGCTTTATGATTCTTATTATCGGAAGCGAAGTTAAGAGAGATTTCTTTAGTCACTTGGCGGCTGGAGCGATTAAAAATTTTAATTTTGGAATCCCCGATAGCTAAAATCTTATCGTTAGCGCCGTTACTGGTAACGCTGTAAGGTTCCACGCCGGTAAAATTATAAGAATCGATCACGTCTAAATTGCTATTGATGATCTTAACGCCCTTATCGCTGATCAAAGTTAAACTGTCGCCCAACTTTTCTATCTCTTTATACCACTCCCAATAATTATTTTTTACCTTATTGACGAGCGTCAGGGAGTTGAGTTCAGAAAAATCATACTTAAAGACAGTATATTGGGAAATCGCGTAGACATAGAGACTGCCGTTCTCAGACGCGAATCTTAGGTCGGAATAATCGTTATAGGAATTGAAAGTCGGATTATAGTCTTTCACCTTCACTAAAAGATCCACATCATTGCCGTTTAACTTGAAAATTTCCAAGTAACCGGAATTGGCGGTACCGAAAATAAGCTGGCCGCGATAACTAATCGCGTCGCCGGAATAATACGGCTGGATTTTAGTGCTCCCGGAATTGATGAAAACCAAGGGAGTGAGAATAATCGCCGCCGAGAAAATCAGGGCGATTCGTTTGAATAATTTTTTCTTAATCATATATGACTTATATTTGAATAAAATTTTAAATACTGGTCTATTCTAAAACCGGTATTTCTTGGCTTTTTAATTATTTTTTTATGTAATCTAAAGAGTTTATCACTTTTTAAATAAACAGTCAAGAGTAAAAGATTGGCTGCATTTTAAAATTAAAAGATTGACACATATTAAGATAAATGATATTATAAAAGATTCTAAATATTATTAAGAGAAATTTTAAGAAATTTGGACAAAAATAGAACTTTAAAAACTTAACTAATACTGATACATAATGAAAAAAGTAATTTTTCTTATTTTATTATTAGGCGCTTTTTGCGTTAACAATTTGCGAGCGCAAAAATTGCAGGCGCCCTGGTATCTTCCGACGATGAGCCTGGAAGAAGCCAGGCAGCTTAAGGGCTACGATTGGGTCATAGTCGATCCGGAAATTATCTTCAATAGTAGAGCATCTTTAGATGCTCTGCGCGCGGATAATCCTAATATTAAAATCTACTGCTACTTTAATGTGGCAGAATGGTTTTTCCCAATGTGGGATGATAAGCCTTGGTCCAAAAACATTGTCTCTTTCTTAGATAAGAAAGAGGAATGGTTCCTACACGGTAAAGACGGGAAAAGGTTGAATTTCTGGACGGACGAAAAAACCGGGAAGAAAATGCTGACTATGAATTGTCGCATAGACTGTCCAAAATTACCGGTCTATTCGATTAACGAAAAAATGAGTTATATCGAATTCATTACCGATCGTTTTGTTCAGGATATTCTTAGAACTTATCCATTTGACGGCGTATTAATGGATAATCTTTGGTATCGTATTACCTGGTTAGGCAAATACGGAACCAACAAAAGTGGTTTTGACTACGGGTTCATACAAAATAACGATTCAGTATCGTTGAATCTGCTTTGGAAACAGGGGATGGATTACTGTCTGAATACGCTGAAAAATTTTGGCGGTCCGGACTTTATTCTTGTCGGCAATCCTGGTCACTTGAGCTACCCGCAGTGTTCAGGAAAGATGTTTGAAAACTTTCCTGAGATCTATCTAAATAAAAAAGATACGCTCTATGAAGCGTGGTATGAAAATCTCAACAATGCCGCGACTTTCGCGCCAGGTCCTTGCATCTTCAACGCCCGAGCCGACAATTATTTTTTTACTCTTTGCTCGGCCATGCTTCTTGATAATGTTTATTTTTCATATTTACAAAATCAAAAATATGAAAGTAAATATAATCTGGAACTGGGCAAGCCGCTGGGGCCCGCGCAAGCAGGTAACAGCATTCATAGCCGAGTTTACGAGAACGGAACAGTTTTCGTTAATCCTCTATTCGAGAAAGCTTGGATAACCTACAACGACGGACGGGAACGAAAAGAATAATCCGCTAAAGGATTAAGAACAAAAAGAATTTAAAATCAAAAAAACCGCTTATTCGCAAGGAGAAAGCGGTTTTATTTTTGCTCGGTTATCTTTTAAGCGAAACGGTCTAATGAGCCGAAATTACCGATGGACCTAAACTATTAATAAGCCTAAACCGTTAAACAACCAGATCATCTTTATCTCGTTTACTCTCCAAATAAGCGAACATCAGCGCGCCATTAAGCGCCCAGAAGCTCCACTGCAGGGAGGAATCTTTTAAAATATTGTCGCCCGCGCTGAAAAGATAGAGGGAAACAAAAAAGACGAACATAAACAGAAACAATAATTTCCGCCGCGGCCATTGCTCGTTCCTAAAACCCTGAACCAAGCGCGCTAAGAGATTAATGATCAAAGCGAGATAGGCGGCCAGACCGATGGCACCGGTTTCCAAGAGAACTTTTATATAATCATTGTGCGGCTCGCTGGAACCTAAAATAGCGGACCGGTTATTGCCGATGACTATCGGGGCGGTTCCCGGACCGTAGCCTAATAGAGGTCGACTTTGAGCGTAACCGAGCGCGTCGCGCCATAAATCCAGACGCCAGACGGTTGAATCTGTCGCCGAGAAAGAAACCAGACTGTTCACCCTTTCCTGGAAAGGGATGAAGATAATGTAAAAAACAATAATCAGGCCTAAACCGGCCAATAAGAAAGCCCGGAAGCGAGTCAGGCCGATTAAGAAAAAAATAATGAACAGGCAGAGCCAAGCGCCGCGGGTATAGGTTAAAACTAAAACAACCAAGAAAGGCGCCGCCAAGACAAGATATAAATATCTTTCCACCGCCTGTTTTTTTAAAGATAAAAAAATGAAACAAGCGAGAGTGATGACGAAGACCAAATAGAAGGCGAGCATATTCGGATGGACGAAAGTCCCGTTCAAGCGCCAGCGCTCGCCGTCAAATACGCCCTGTCTATTAAGCGCCTGCCAGACGGCTACGGCTGTCGGAATAAGAGAAGAGGCGATAAGTATCCTGATAAGACTCGTTAAGCGCTTGCTGCCCCTAAAAAGATAGAAGCCGAGAACAAATAAGGCGAAGAAGCTCAACCAGCGCAAGAATTCCACCAGGCTCGCGCTCAAGCTGATGGAATTAAAAGATAGAGCGGCGGCCAAGACCAAAAATAATATCCAAGAACCGGCTAAAGGCATCTTTTTCCGCCAGCCCTTATTTTTGATAAAAACCGCGGCCGCGAAAATAAGAACGATAACGCCCATGAGCGAAGTGAAGTTGACGCCCAGCTCGCCAAGGGAAAAGATATTCCGGTCGGTCAAAAAATCGGACGCCGTCCGCATAATAATAAGAACCGCGAAAGCGACGCGAGGATAAAAGAAAGAAGCGGTGAAAGCGCCGAGCGCCAGAATCGTTAGTAATAACAAGCCCGGGCTTTGCGTCCAAAATATCGCGATCAAAAAAGAGACCGCCAGGAAAACGGCCGCGGCGAGAGTGAATGAACGCTTAGTCTTTTCCATAAGAAATGCTATAATTATACATATTTCAATTTTATCAATAAAAGCTGGAAAGTCAAAGTGCGCCGCTAAAAAGCCAAGCGCCGCAATCAAAAAACTAAAATGCGCATTCTCCAAGTTAATAAATTTTATTACCCCAAGGGCGGGGCGGATAAATACTTCCTCGACCTGACTAAAGCCTTGAACGCGGCCGGACACGAGACCGCGGTTTTCGCTATGGCCGATCCGCGCAATTTAAAATCACCCTATTCCAAATATTTCGCGGCGGCGGCGGAGTTTAACGGCGGCGGTTTAAAAGATAAATTGAAAATTCCGGGGCGGATGATTTATAGCCGAACCGCTCAACGTAAATTCGCGCGCGAGCTTGATGATTTCAAGCCCGATATCGTCCATGTCCATAATATCTATCATCAGCTTTCGCCGTCAATTTTAGAAGCGGCCAAAGCCAGAGGAATTCCGGTCGTGACGCATCTTCATGACTATAAGTTAGTTTGTCCGAATTATCGCTTATTCACGAAAGGACATATTTGCCGAAAATGCTTGGATAGGAAAAGCTACTTACCCTGTTTAGCCAATAACTGTTATGAGTCTTATTCACGAAGCTTTTTGGCGACATTAGAAATGACTATCCATCATAAATGGCTTCATATCTATGAGAAGAATATTAATTTATTAATCGCCCCCAGCGAATTCATGCGGCGCTTGATGATTGAGGGCGGTTGGCCGGAAGAGAAAATTATCACGGTTTATAATCCGGCGCCAAGAGTTTCCGAGGCGCTTTTAAACACGGAAGACGGCCTATTGAAAAATGATTATCAAAATAATTACCCGGAAGAAGATTATTTATTATACTTCGGACGCCTGGCGCCGGAAAAGGGAATCAGTGATTTAGCCAAGGCCGTAAGATCCGCCGGCCGGCACAGCGGTCAAAAGTTACATATTGTCGGCGAGGGTTCGGAAGAAAAAAACATTCGGACGGAGTTCGGCCCGGAAATAAAAAGCGGGCAGATAAAATTATTGGGTCAGCTCTCCGGTCAATCTTTAAACGATGAAATCGCCCAAGCGCGCGCGGTTATCTTTCCGTCAATCTGGCCGGAGAATATGCCGCTCGCCCTTCTTGAGTCTTTAGCCCAAGGGAAAATAGTCATCGCCAGCCGCGTCGGCGGCTTGCCGGAAATAATCAAAGATAAAGAAAACGGCTTCCTGTTCAAAGCCGGCGATATCAAGGAACTGGAGGCGGTAATTAGAGCGGTTTGCGAGCTTAAATTTGAAGCTAAAAGAAATATAGAACTTAAGGCCAGAGAGAGTGCCCGGATACTTAACCCTGATAGCCATCTGGTCAAGATACTACAAATATACTCAAAGTTAGCCAAAAAATCGGGGTAAACCCGATTTTCCTTTACCCATTGACTAAAAAAATATAATATGTTATTGTGATAAGTCATCGAATAAATCTATGGAAATTACAAGTTTTCTAAAAATAATTAAAAAACGTCAAGGGGCGATTATTGCTTCTGTTTTGATTTTTCTGGCGATTGCTATGGTGATAACCTTCAGCCAACCGTTGAAATATCGGGTTAGCTCCCGCTTACTGATTATCTCCGACGGGGCTATTTCCGATCCTTATACCATCGCAAAATCCAATCAATATCTAAGCTCCTTATTGTCCGAGGCGGTTTATTCCGGTTCTTTCTTCCAGCTTTTAACCGCTTCCAATTATGATATCAACTGGAATTATTTCAGCGGCGATTACAAGAAGCAGATTAAAATATGGAAGAAAAGCATTATGACCCGCAGCGTCAACGATACCGGCGTTCTGGAAGTGGAAGTCTATCATCCGGATCCTTACCAGGCGAGGCAAATAGCTTATGCCGTCAATAACGCTTTAATCACCCAAAATAATGTTTATCAAGGTTCGGCGACCGGTTTAAGAGTCAAGGTCATTGACGAACCGACGGTCTCTTCTTATCCGGTCAAACCGAACCTGCCTTTGAACGCCGGCGCGGCCATTATTTTCGGCGGCGCTTTCGGCTTGGCGTATATCTATTATTTTCCGATCAGCCGCAAGGAAAGACGTTTGACCATTTTGAAAAATTTACGATAACGGCGGTGCTATAGCCGAGAGGGAATCAGATAATTAATTCCCCTTGGACTTGAAGGCCCGAAAAATATTCGGTCCTTAAAGTCCAAGATGACCTTTAAAAATTGAATATAAAAATAACTAATACTTGTTGTGATGAAAAAGAAAATTTTGCTGATTATTTTTCTTCTTCTTTTAGCGTTACTAACGCTAGGAGAAAAAGCTCAAGCTCAAGAACTTATAGGCCTGGCGGGAGCGGGATTATTCCGCACCATACCAACCGCCGAAAGAACTATCGGCGACTTCGAGTTCATTGAAGGCCGACTGATGTTTGGTAATAAGATCAGGTTCGGCCCGATGGCCAACTATACCTGGGCTTACGCCAGAATGAGTGAAGAAGACCCTTTCTATTACAAAGGGCGATTCTATACTCTAGGCTTATCGTTTGATACCTGGGGTAAAGCTCTCGGATTGCACTATTACTCATGGCTCAATTCCGGCATCCGCTGGAGTTATGACCGGGGCGCCTCTACTGTTTACAATTCTTGGCAAAGAGATAAGCTCTTCCTGATTCAGGGAGGTTTGAGATTGACCAAGATTGAAAGTAAATGGTTCAGCAATAGCCTATTTATGGGTGAACTGCTAGAGCCGATTGAAAACGGTGAAAACCGTTACAGCACTATTCCCGATATAGTCGTTGCCGGGACTCCTTATAAGAAAGGCGGATACCGTCTCACTTATGAAACAGGAATAAAAAAATTTGCGTTTTCCGTTAGGGAACGGGAAATCAGGTTTGAACCTATCGCCCATCTCGGGTATGGCTCGGAGAAAGCTTATAACCGCCAGTATATTGAATACGGCGGCGGATTTGCCTTTAGCTATTTTAAGGAATGGCAGAGGGAATTATTCAAGATTAAAGCATTTCAGCACCAAGATCTTGATGGGTATAACCCGCAAAGTAATGACGGCTCTCAACCGCCACGATTGCAGGTCGAAATTGTAATTAACCTGCTTAACTGGAAAATTAACTAGAATGAAAAAAATTATCACAAATTAAAAAAGGAGAAATTAATCATGGAAACGAAAAAACCGAATGTCACAGGAAAAAAAGCAAATTCTATCCGTTTCGATGGATAATAGCAATAATACTTTTACTGTTATTAGTTGGAGCCTTAGTTGCGAGCTATATTTGCTCTCATCACAGACAAGTCAAGAATATCAACTGGGTCGAAATTGACTCAACTTATCTGGCAAATCTTAAGAAAGACTCGCAGAGTTTATTGGATTTAAGAGGAGAATTCGAAAGCACTAAGTCTGCTCTGAAAATGAGTACGGATCAGACGATAATACTGCAGTATGAACTGGATAAATGCCTGGGAGTAAAGAAGACGGTCGTGAAAAATACGACTTCGACCGCGAAGAAATTATTGCCGCCACCTCCTCCACCTCCTCCTAAACCAAAAGCTGCAGCCGTTAGTTCGACTGATTTAGTTGCTAAAGAAACCTTCAAGCCGCCAGCCGAGAAACCAAAGATGGAATCAACCTACAAAACTTCTCTGGATGGAACAAAATTTATTGGCCTGAAGGACGGAGATTTTTACATCACCATTTCCGACGGCGGTTATCTGCAGTATGTTTTCGCTAAAAGATTGTACGACGAAGCCGGTGGTAAAGGAATGCCGGAATTAAATTCTAAGGGGAGTGGTAAGTTGTTTGAGTTAGATGGCGATTTCTATATTTATATAGATAAAACAGCGCCGGCGACCGGAGTTGCCCTAACGCACACTTACTTATGGACTGTGTACATAGGCGATAGAGATGGTTACAGCGCATACTTGCCGCATGAACTCATTAAGCCGGATATAATTCGGGCTAGAGGGGAATTGGCAGGTACTATCAGCCCGGAAGACGTGATAAAAATCGGAGAATCAGTCTCCGAAATTCAAAATGGTCGAATAAAGCCTAATAAAATTACGGCTATTGGTGATTACGACGGTTTGAAATATGAAGGGTGGCATTTCTGCACCCCCGTTATGTATAAAACCATGCAGGAGTAGTTCTCTACAAAAATACAAAGGGTCTGACTAAAACAGACCCTTTTTTATATACTTTAGTTTTTTATTTTCCTTGACAAAAATATAAAAATATTATACAATGTATTTACAAATGTCCAAAAACATTATATAATAATTTGTTATGAGAATCGCATTTATCGGACAAAAAGGCGTGCCGACTCAAAACGGCGGCGTCGAAAGATACGTAGAAAGCCTGGCCCTTGACCTGGTAAACAGAGGGGTGGAGGTTTTAGTATATTCTCGTCGCTATTATAGCCGGGGCATTAAGGAATATAAAGGCATTAAAGTCATTTCCTTGCCCAGTATCAAAAGTAAAAACCTGGAAGCGATTTTCAATACTTTTTTAGCCTGTTTTGACGTTGCTCGGCGTAAAGTTGACGCGATTAATTTTCAAGCCATCGGCCCGGCTTCTTTAATCTGGCTGGTTAAAATATTTAAACCGAAGACGCCGATAATCTTCACTTTTCATTGTCGAGACTATTATCATAAAAAATGGGGGTTCTTCGCGCGGTTCTATCTGAAATTCGGAGAAAGGATCGGCTGCCGCTGTGCGGATAAAGTCGTGGTCACTTCTCGAGTCTTGAAAGAATACGTTAAAAAAACGTATGGCTTTGATCCTATTTATATTCCTTACGGCGCTTATGCTCAAGAAATTATTCCGGTTAGAGACATCAGACGCTGGGGCTTGGAAGAAAAAAATTATCTGGCCTATATCGGCCGTCTAGTCCGTCATAAGAATGTCCACCTCTTGATTGCCGCTTTCAAACAGATAAAAACCGATAAAAAATTAGTCATCGTCGGCGGTTCTTCTTATACCGATAATTATGTCAGGGAATTAATGGACTTGGCTAAAGATGACGAGCGGATTATCTTTACCGATAATCAGTCCGGACATATCTTAAATGAATTATTCGCCAATACTTATGTCTTCGTCCAGCCGTCCGAATATGAAGGCCTGTCGGTCGCGCTTCTGGAAGCTATGGGCTGGGGCTTAGCCTGCCTGGTCAGCGATATCGACCAAAATCTCGAAGGGATTGAGGGTACCGGCCTGAGCTTCAAAGAGGGCGATGTTCAAGATTTGAAAGAGAGGCTGGAATATTTATTGGCTAATCCGGCTGAAGCAGAACGCTTAGGTCGAGCGGCTAGAGAGAGAATTAAAAATGAATATAATTGGCCCGGAGTCGCTTCCCAATTGGAAACCGTCTACCGCGAGGCCATTGCCGGCCGGAAGAAATAAAAATCTTCCGCCTTGCCGCCGGGTGATTTATAAAAAAAATCGTTCGGCGAGAAGGAATAGTCCTTTTAAAATTGAATAGTAAAAATTAATAGCAATAACCAATACAAAAGAATCATGCCATGCAAAGATTAATTAATGTTTTGTCGAAAATGGAAAGACAAGTCAGAATTTCCAAACGGCTCCTATGGAGTAGCTATTTCCTCGTTCTCTGCGCAATTGTGTTGTTCTTCACTTCCTGTGAACAAAATTGGCCGGAATTAACCCCGACCACCCCAATCATACCCGAAGTGCCCGTCGATGAGTGCATTATAAGTTTATACCATGCGATAACAACGGATGGTAAATCCCAGGATACTCTCGGGATAAATATCGCGTACGTCGAAAAGGCGTTTAGCCCAGGAAAATGGTTTATGAGCGGAGATTATAATGCTTGGCCAACTCCGGTTAACGCTCCGGCTATTACCAAAACAACAATTATAAACGGTAAGACCTACCTGATTTGGGGGTCAATCGGTCAAATCGGGTTAGAGAGATGTAATGGCGGAAAATATCTGGCAGATGGATCTAGCAGTTGGTTTTTCGCGCCGAAATCTGTCTATTGGCACGTCAATCCTGCCGGTGGAGGTGAATTCTGGTTCTATCGTAAAACGGCCGGAGTCTCTAATAATCCATAAATACCCTACCAGGTACAAAAAGAATAAAGCCCCAGCTTAACGCCGAGGCTTTTTTATTTCTCTCGTAAAATTTTTATTTAAATCCATTTCTTGCTCTTAAAAAACATCAGCATCCCGATGGAACAAAAACCCATTATACCCAAAATCGTCCAGAAACCCAAAGGATGTTCAACAAAGGGCATATATTTGGCGTTCATCCCGAAAATCCCCGCGAGTAATGTCAGAGGAAAAACAATAACCGAGAATATGGTCAGAGTTTTCATGATATCGGTCATCCGGTCGTTTAAAATAGATTCATTGGTGCTGTTTAGAACCTCAATCATCTCTTTTTGGTTATCCAGCATTTCCCAGATACGTTTTGAATTCTCCACCAAGACGGAATAATATTTTTTTATCGCCGTTTTTTCAACCAGGCTGCTTTCCATTTCCATCAGACTCTGGAGGATATTCTTGTGATTCTGCATGATTTTTCGGATATTGATAATATTGCGCCGGAAGGTCATAATCTTCTCCACGGCCTTTTTCTGCTGCCTCGCGAAAATCAATTCTTCTATCTCGTTTATCTTCAAACTACTGTCATCAAGCAATTGGAAACAGTCGTCCAAGAGATGCCCCAAGACTTCATAAAGGAGTATGGCCGATGATTCCAGAGAATAAGAAAGCAGGGAATCCGGACTTTTTTTCCCCAAGGAAAAGAAATGCGTCAAGGCTTTTAAAGTATTATTATGGACGGTTATCAGATACCCGTGGCCGATAAAAAAATCAACTTCGCCGGCGACTATATTCTCGCCTTTAAGAGTCGGGAAGTGCAGAACCAGACAAATATAGTCATCGCCCTTAAAAATCATCGGGCGCTGGAAAGAAACCGAAGAGGCCGCCGCCTTTAAATGGGCCAGATTAAAATTATAATTCCGGCGCAAGTAATCGATCTCATCTTTGCCGGCGTTGACGATGTTTACCCATTTGACGACCGGCGCCGTCCGAGGATTGTCGATTTTAAGTTCCTCAATCCTGTCGGTCAGTCTTTTATAAGCCATAAAAATTAAAAAATAAGAAAAATAAAACTTTGACTAAAGCTAATATTTATAATAAAATTAGGGTGTCATTATGAAGAATTTAGGGTGTCATTATTATAACATATGGTCAATATTTTGGGAATAAATTTAAGCGCTTTGAACCGCGGCGCCGCTCTCCAAAAGATCGGGGAATTTTTAAGCGACGGCCGCCAGCATTATCTCGTCACTCCGAATCCGGAAATAATCCTTAAATCGCATCAAGACGAAGAGCTTTTTTATATTTTAAATAAAGCCGATTTATCTTTAGCCGACGGTTTCGGCATCAAGCTGGCGGGGCTTATCGCCGGTAAAAAAATTCCTCGTCTGACCGGCGCCGACTTGACTTTAGACTTACTGGCGCTCGCGCGCGAAAAGAAATTAAGAGTCGCGGTCTTAAATCGGGAGGGAGGACTTTCCCAACAAACGGCCATCTATGACGCCTTGGCGAAAAAATATCCCGGCTTGGAAACATTAGTTATTGATCATCATCGCCATCAGCCGCTTAGCCATGAACTGCTGGAAAAGATAAACGCCTTCGCGCCCGTGTTTTTTTTTAATACTTTCGGTTCGCCTTATCAGGAGAAAATAATTTACCACAATCTTGACAAGATGCCGAGCGTTAAAATCGCTCTCGGCGTCGGCGGCGCTTTTGATTTCATCACCGAAAAAATAAAACGAGCGCCGAAAGCGATGAGAATTATCGGTTTGGAATGGCTCTGGCGCTTAGCGCAGCAACCAAAAAGGATTAAGCGTATTTACAACGCTACTGTCGTCTTTACCGTAACTTTATTTCGCTCCAAATTCAATCATTTCTTTTATCGTCCTTGCGTCGCCTGTTTCTTATATAAAAAAGGCAATGGCGAAACAGAGGTTTTAATAGTCGAAAGAGAAGACGACCGCGGTCATTGGCAGTTGCCGCAAGGCGGAACCGACGGCGAGGCTTTGGCAGAGGCCGGCGCTCGAGAATTAAGAGAAGAGCTTAATACCGATAAATTCGTCATGGAAGCGGTTTTTAAGAAAACTTATAGTTATCTGTTCCCGCCGGTCAGCCAGCAGAGCCCCTTATCCCTGCAGCGTCGTTTTATCTTTGATTATAAAGGCCAACGTCAAGGACTGTTCATCGCCGAATTCTTCGGGCGCAATGAAGATATTAAGGTTAATTTTTGGGATCATGCCGGCTGGCGCTGGGTCGATATCCATGATTTAGTCGCCAGTGTTCATGAGTGCCGCCGCGAAGCCACTCGAATATTCTTAGCTAAATTCAAGTCTTTAAAGTAATAAGTCTTGATTATTAATAAGTGTTAATTAATACATATATGTTTTCTTTCTTATTCGGCCATAAAAGTACAAAACCCCGCCTGCGCTTCGCCCCCTCTCCGACCGGTTTTTTGCATATCGGTAATTTTCGCACCGCTTTATTCGGCTATCTGCTCGCTAAAAGCCAAGGCGGTGATTTAATATTACGGATTGAAGATACCGACCAAAAAAGAGAAGTGACCGGCGCGACCGAGAGTTTAATCAAGGTTTTGAAAATTATGGGCCTAGAATTTGACGAAGGCCCGCATATCGGCGGTAAATACGGCCCTTATATTCAAACTCAACGCTTGGATATTTATCATGAATACTCCGATAAATTATTGGCCGAGAATAAGGTCTATCGTTGTTTTTGCAGCGAAGAGAGATTAACGGAAATGCGCGCCGCCCAGGAAGCGAAAAAAGAAGCGCCGCGCTATGATAGGCGCTGCCGCGATTTAGACGCCGGCGAAGCGGAAGCGAAAATCAAGGCCGGAGCCAAATTCGTTATCCGCCAGAAGATGCCGCTTAACGGGGAAGTGAAAGTCTATGACGAACTTCGCGGCGAGATAATTTTCAAAGCGGCCGATCTGGACGACCAAGTTTTGATAAAATCCAACGGCATCCCGACTTACCAGTTCGCTAATATCGTTGACGATCATTTGATGGCGATAACGCAGGTGACGCGCGGAGACGAATGGCTCGGGTCATTTCCCAAAAATATCTTATTATACCGCGACTTCGGTTGGACCCCGCCAAAATTCATCCACATGCCCTTGATTTTAAATAAAGTCGGCGGCGGAAAATTGAGCAAGCGCAAAGGCGATGTCTTCGTGGAAGATTATCTGGCCAAAGGCTATCTGCCGGAAGCGCTGATTAATTTTTGCGTCCTCCTGGGCTGGCATCCGAAAAGCGATCAAGAAATTTGGACACTGGCGGAACTGAAAAAAGAATTTTCGCTGGCCGGTATGGGCGCGAGTCCGGCGATTTTTGATACGGCCAAATTGGATTATTATAATAGTTATTACCTGCGCCAAAAATCCGTCGCCGAACTGACTAAGCTCTGCCTGCCGTATTTGGAGAAAGCCGGCCGCGATATCGGCGACTTAGAAAGAACAGAAAAATTCACAGCCCTGGCGCAAGACCGCTTGAAGATTCTAAGCGAAATCGCAGCGGCGACCGATTTCTTATTTGAACTGCCCGCTTACGCGCCGGAATTATTGCGCTGGAAAAACTTGACCCCCGAAGAAGCAAAAACTAATCTGGCGCGTTTGAAACCGGAACTGGAAAAAATTAATGAGGGTAATTGGACTAAGGACTATTTAGAAATGACTATAATAGACTGGATAAAGGCGGTCGGCGGCAAAAACGGCGATTATCTGTGGCCCCTGCGCGTCGCTCTGACCGGACTAAAAAATAGCCCGAGCCCGTTTGAAGTCGCGGACGCTTTGGGCCGAGAAGAGAGCTTAAGGCGCCTAAAATTAGCCTAAATAATAATATTTACAGAAGATAGAAAACGTGGTATAATTAAAGGACTATGAAAATCTTAAAAACTCATCTTCTAAAAATCGGTCTCTTACTGGCGATTTTTATCGGCCTGATTTGCGTCGCGCCTTTGACATTCAGCCAATACGGAAGTTTGGATGATGAAATAAATGCTTTAAATCTAAAAATCCTGAACCAAAAAAAACAGTTGGAAACTCTGCAAGAGCGCCAGCAGGAATATCAAGTCCAGATAGAATTAAAACGAAAAGATAAAATAAATCTTAGCAATCAGTTATCTATATTAGAAAACCGTTTAGCCAAGGCGCAACTGGACATTGAGAGCGTTAATATTGAAATAGACAAAACAGGACTGGAGATAAAAAAAATTGAGATTGACAGCGATAATTTGGATCAGGCGATTGAAAAACAGAAAACCCACATCGCCAATCTTTTACGCTCCATGTACAGGCAGGATCAGATTTCCACTCTGGAGATTTTGCTTTTAAACGATTCCTTGTCGGACTTCTTAGACCAAGCCCAATATTTAGCCGACACTAATAAAAAAATCGGAGAAAGCTTAAAAGGCTTAAGAGCCGATAAAAGCCGCTTGGAACAAAATAAGGCGGCGCTCGACGGGAAAAATACGGAACTGGTCGGCTTAAAAGACAAACTGGAAGAAAAGAAAGATAATTTGTCTTATGAACAGGAGAATAAAACTTATATTTTAGAAGAGACCCAATCTTCGGAAAAGGAATATCAAGCCTTACTGCAGCAGGCGAAAAGGGAACAGCAACAGGCGGAAGCGGAAATTGCCAGCGCCGAACAGCTTATCCGCCAAAAAATGTCTCAGAAAGACAAGACCAGGCTCAACAACGGCAATAATACGATTGCTTGGCCGGTACCGGTCAATACCATCGTCGCCACTTTCCACGATCCTGATTACCCGTATCGTAATATTATCGGGGAACATTCGGCGGTTGATATTCGCGCCAAACAGGGAACGGCGATTACGGCCGCGGCCGACGGCTATGTCGCTAAAGTTAAGTTTAACGGCGACAGAAGCTACGCCTATATCATGCTTATCCACGGCAACGGCTTAGCCACGGTTTACGGCCATGTTTCCGCGGTTTATGTCATGACCGATCAATACGTTACGCAGGGACAGGCGATAGGCCGCACCGGCGGTACTCCGGGCGGCATCGGCACCGGCGGTTTTTCCACCGGACCGCATCTTCATTTCGAAGTCCGTTTGAACGGTTTGCCGGTCAATCCGCAAGAGTATTTGCCGTAAAATTTACGACTGTCAGCGCTTAAAAATAAAAACCCGATTATAGAAACCGGGTTTTTTGAAAAATATCGAATTAATTTTAATCTTTCAGCGGATGAAACTTCTTTTGCACTCCTTGGGCGTAAAGATCGGAGGCGTGGACATAGCGCGTCGTGGTGTCGAGCGATTCATGGCCGAGTAAGACCTGGATCGCGGCCGGATTGGCGCCGGCTTCGGCTAAATAAGTGGCAAAACCATGGCGCAAAGAGTGCGCCGAAGTCGGGACGTTAATTCCTAAAATTTCCCGATATTTTTTTATCTTGGCTTGCAAATAATTGGTGGAAATTTTTTTATCTTTCAAATTCGGGGAATTAAGTCCGCGGTAGGGAATAAAGGCGTAAGGCGAATCATCCGTTCGGATGTCAAAATAGGCTTGAAGTATTCTAAAAGCTCGCGGCGTCAAATAGACAAACCTTTCTTTCTTGCCTTTGCCTAAAACAAATATTTTACCGCCTTTGTCGACTTGAGTTATTTTTAAATTAACTAACTCGGAAATTCTCATGCCGGTAGAAAACAGGACTTCAAGCATGGCGCGGTTGCGCAAGGCAATGCGCTTATCCGTCTCTATTTTAGAAGGGAACTCAATTAATTTGACGATTTCAGCCAGTTCCGCCACTTGCGGCTTCTTTTTGATGGTCTTAATCATTTTTATAACATCCGGCGGCAGGGAAGAGGTATAATCCATCTCAATTAAATATTTAAAATAACTCCTTAAAACCGAGAGCATCCGATTGATAGAATAGGCATTAAGACGTTTCGCGCCCAGGACCTGGTTGGCGGTCTTGCGGTCGATGGATGTTAATAGGGCTTTATAACTAAGAATATCTCTTTTTGACAAAGATTTAAAACTAATCTTACTGTCAATTAAAAAATCTTCGAAAACCTTTAAATCACGTTCATAATTATAAATGGTTTCCGGAGAATAGTTGTTAACCTTTAAATTCAGCAAATAATCTTCGCTTAGAGGCAGGGAATGGTCCATATGAGTAAAAATATTTGGTTTAATGAGGGATAATGAGGAATATTGAGCGTAATTACCTGATAATCGCCTTATTATCTCAATATCTATAACCGAGTATAATATCCCTTACACTCCATTATAACATACCTTAAAGACTAGGGCAAATAAAATAAGAGGTTTTTAGCCTCTTATTGATTTAACACCTTTTAACTGATAATCAGCCCCATCAGGTTAACTTGGGGCTGGAACATCAGAATAATCTTAACGATGATTAAAAATACGCCGATAACCGTAATACAAAATACAAAACCCGCCAGCACGAATAAGATTTTAAAAGCTACTTCCATATATGTTATAAGTTAATTAATTAAAATCGGGATTGATAAATATCATGTCGCCGTAGCGCAGGTCGATATAACTGGTCTTACTGAAATTATCCTTGATTTTCTCTCTTTTGACAAGCAGGAGGCGGTTAATCTGGACGCCGGCCTCTTCCTGAACCTTAAAAAACACGACCGGACCGGCTACAAACTTGACCTTAATTGTGTTAAACTCTTGATCGATGATAAATTTTTCAACGGGCAATTCCGGATAAGCGCTCAAGCGGCCGTTTAAATCAAAGATGAAACTCAAATAATCATCCTTGACGTTAATTTTTTCACTATCGGTGATTAGCGTCCTCTCATTTTTATTCTCCAATAAGAAATATTTTTTCATGTCAACCTCGGAGACAACCGGTTCCTTGATGATATAGGCGTCGGCGGAAGCGTAATAATAGGCGCTTCCCTCTTGAAAAATAAAAGCGTAAGGACGTTCGATGACTTTAAGCTCTAAAATATTCGGCCATTTCTTCTTTATCGCCGCTCCGGAAAAATTATAAGTCGCGATAATCTTGGCGATAACCGCCTCTCGTCTGAATAAAAAAAGATTATCTTCCCGAAAAAATAAGCCGCGCCGATTACCCGTTTCGTTCCAGATAATCTGCTCCAGTTCGGCGCTGTTTAAGCGAGTCAGGCCGGAGACTTTAATTTCTTTAAGACGCCAGACCGGCGCCGCCAAAAAGAACCAAATCATAAACAGGCTGACCGAAAGGATGGCCAAAAAGAACCATTTCAGGCGCTGCGGATTTTTAGCCTTGGCCGGTTTATGAAAAAAAGGGTTATGGAGATTCTGGCGTTGATAATCTTTTTTTATTTTTTTGTAACTGGGACGAACGACCATGACTCTAAAATTTAATTATTAATTATTTCCCGGCGGGTACTAGCTTGGAGTTTCACTAAAAATTCGTAAGGAATAGTCTCGCATAGTGCGGCCAGGTTAAAAATAGAATTTAGGTCTTCCCTTTTGGCCGAAACAACTTGGACAATATCACCAATTTTTGGCTTATTTTGGCCAAATTCTAGACAAGTTAGATTCATGCAGACCGTCCCCGCTACCCGCGCCCAAAAATAGTTATTCTTCGCTTGGACTAAAAACTGGGCGCGATTGGATAAGCGCCGATCCAACCCCTCAAAATAACCGAACGGAATGGTCCCGATGTTAGTGGCTTGGCTCGCGCGGTAAGTGGCGTTATAAGAAACACTTTCCAACACTTTTAATTCCTGGAGGGAGACGATATGGGAAAAAACCTCCAGGGCCGGTTGGAGAGATGATTCGTTTTCCCGCCCGTCAGAAAAAGGGCTGTAACCGTAAAAAGCTAACCCCGGACGGTAAGCGGTCAATTTATTGTTTTTCGCCGTAAAAATAGCGGCGGAATTTCCCAGATGAACCCAGGGCGGATTAAAACCCGCCTCTTTTAAAATTTCCAAGGCCTTAAAAAAATTATCTTCCTGTTCTTGGTTAAGCCCTGATTCTTGATCGGCGGAAGCTAAATGGGAACAGAGGCCGCTGACTTCAACCTTACCCAGATATTCCTTATTCTTTAAAATGAAGGCATTCATGTCTTTTATACCTTCACGGTTCATGCCGGAATTGACGAAGAGATGGATATGGACGCGCTGACCGTATCGCGCCAAGTATCTTAAAGTGGCTTCGTTATAAATAACGAATTCCGTCCGCCCTAGTTTGCAATAATCATAAGCGCGTTGCGGCATTTCGCTTAAAATCAGAACCTTACCCCGGAAATGGCGGTAAGCTATCTGCGCTTCCGGGTAAGAATCGACGACGACCAGGGCCGGTTTGACTTTATTCAAAATCCGGCAGACTTCTTTCAAACCATGGCCGTAAGCGTTAGATTTCAAGACCGGAAAAATGGCCGCTTCCGGCTGAAGGCTTTCAAGATAATGAAAATTGGCGCTTAGCTTCGCGGCATCAACCTCGATAACATTAAGAGTTTCATATTTCGGCTTGATAAGTTTTCTTAAAAAATGCATCATATTTTATTTGATCCGAATCGGTTTTTATTCGCTCGCGACCCGGCCTTGGCCGGAGTTAAAACGGTCTTGATCAAGATCGGTGGTTGATTTATCCAAGGCGCCGCTTATCTCTTCGCTGGTTAAAGAGTCGGTGGCATAGTACCGCGGATTACTTAATAACGGCAAAACTTGGCCGACTTGTTCCGCGGTGGGAATAAGCTGAACTTCAAAATCCAGATGATAACTTTCCGCCCGGCCGGCCAATTCCGAAACCTTCCAAATCAACTGGCGAGTATCCGGATTATAATTGAATTCTCCGGCTAAAAGCGAGCGGCTATCGGTTAATTCCACGCCTTTAGGCAAGCGGGCGCTCACAACCAGATTTTTAAAGTTATCCAGGCTCTGCGTTTTCCAAAAAATCCAATAATTCGTCGGGATGCCGACCAGGGGCGGCAAAGGGCCGATACCTAATTGATCGCCCTGGGGACTGGTATAATAAGCCTCGCTCGTAACGCTTAATTCCGCCTTCACTTTTAGAGTCGGCAGGCTGATATCATTTTTTAAAATTTGGCCCAGGACGCTATATTCGCTTCGAGCGCGCCAATTAATAACCCGACCTTCGCTCTTGGAGTTAAAATAAATTTTCACTTCCGCTTCCCCGCTCGCCCCGGCCGGTATCTTGGCGAAGTTGATAGTCTGGTTATTAATGGTGATAATCTGATTATCAATATTGAAGCCGGCGTCCGGCTTAGGCTCGGCTATTTTTTTAAGAGAGAAATTATTATCGGATGTTTCTAAAGTTAATTTCAAATCATTAATCGCGGCCGCGCCGTTATTCTTAAAAATTATTTTCAAGGTCACGCCGTCGCTAAGACTGACTGCGCTTCCGCCCGGAGTGAGTTCTAAATTTAGCGGCGGATTATTCAAATCAAGCACGGGACGGGCATTAGGGCCGCCGCTCGGCGAGCCGGGGCGGTAGGAAGACAAGACAATCAGGCCGATGGCCAGACAGACGACGATTATCGTCAAGGATAAATCTAGGACAAAATGCCCGTGATTCTTAAAATAAAATCTTTCAAAACGGCCGCGAAAATAACGATGAATCAATTTAATCATATATTTATAACTTAATAAAAATTTTTGATGCCGACGAGAATATCCGCCCGGCCGTCCTCGTTGATATCGCTGACGCTGACGCGCGCGCCGCCGTGATAACTTTGGTCATAGGCGAACCAGCTATAAAGCGCCCGACCGTCAGCCGTAAAGACGCGGATTTGCGGACCGCCGCCGGACGCGGGAATGGTTATTATTTCCGTCGCGCCGTCGCCGTTAACATCTCCGACCGCGATATTAATACCGCCGTTAAACTTAGCGTCGTAAGCTAAAAAAGTATTTTTTAATTGGCCGGAGAGAGTAAATATCTTTATCCCTGATTTATCTCCCTTCCCCGGTCCGGTAATGATCTCGTCTTGGCCGTCGCCGTCTAAATCAGCCAGAGCGACACTGACGCCGCCGCGCAAAGTTTTATCGTAAGCGAAAAAACTGCCTTCTAATTTTCCGCTCGGACTGAAGACGCGGACTTGCGGGCCGCCGCCCGGACCGGCGCCGATGATTATTTTTTTAAAATAACCATCATCAAGACGCGCCGCCAGATTAACCGCTTTAAGGTAGACTTTATCGTAAGGATAGAATGAAGCGACGCGCCAGCCGTCTTGATATAAATTCAGCTGACCGTTAGCGGCGCTTAGATTAATATCAGTAATGGCGTCATTTATGCCCGAAGCCATAATAATTTCGGCCTCGCCGGGGTAAGCGCTCGCGTAAGAAAAAAAGCCGTTGCTGATTTGAGCGCCCTGGAAATCATAAACTCTGTAAAAATAACCGTTCGTAAAAGCGCTATTTTTTATGGCCGTGTTGCGTTTTAATAAGATTAAACCGTCTCGCGCCGCGAGTTGGATATAATTTATTATCGCGCCGTTATTGATCGTCGGCGCCTGACCGCCGGAAATTTTTTCCAGCTCTTCTTTTAAAAACACATAAGCCTGTTTCTCATCGGTGGAGTTGACGATAGCGACGCCATTTTTGAAATCGCGCCGCCAAAGACCCGGTTTCAGTTCTTGGCTGGAACTGGCCAGCAGATTAAAGGGCGGCGAACTAGGCGGACCTAAATTAACGTCATATTCGTCATACCGCCAGGTCTGGCCATGATTAGTGATGTCATAATCAAAGCTATAAAAACCGTTGCCTAGAAGCGCGCTCGCCAGGCCGTAGCGGAAATGTTGATAATTAAATTGATTCTTATCCGTGACATTTACAACCGAAACGGCCGGAGCCGGATTAAGATTCGGCAGCTTCAGATAGGTCTTCATCGCTTCGGTCCAAGTGCCGCCGTTTTCCCAGGGCGGCGGAAAACTCTCCAGCATCATGCCGTTGATGATTGATTGATAGCCGTCATAAACGTGACCGTTGCCGATAATGATAAAATTCGGTCCGGTTAAAGCGCGGGTCTTAGCCAGCATCTTTTTGAATCCGGCCGCCCAAGCGGCGTCGGCTTGAGCCGGCGTGTCGCTTGCGCCGTCGTTATTTAAATCCAGATTGCCGTTATTTAACCAAGAAATATCGCCCCAAGTATTATCGTAAAAAACGCCGTCCCATAAGCCGCTGCCCGCGATTTTATCCGCGACGAATTCCGGCAAATAATCATTCAATCTTCGGCCGCTGGCGTCTAAAGCGGCGCCGTCGGTCAAATTGAACATTGAAGTATGGGGCCAATTGGAAATCTTATTGCCGCTTTTATCGCGCAACCACCAGCCGCCAGACAAGCCCGAAGCGAATTCTTGCCGCAAAGTCGCGGCGCCGTAACTATTAACGTCATCCAATATTTCTTCGGACGTGATATAGGCGAGGATGATTATCTTGGGATTGAGTTGACGGATTTTTAACAATTGCGGGCGGCTATTTTCCGCCACTTCCATATCTAAGATAAGTAAATCCCATTTGGAGAGTTCTCGCGCCTCACTGTCCGACACTTCCCATTTCAAAAAATAATTGGCCAGCCGCGGGTAAGAAGTTTTTAAACTGGCGGCGCCGGTCGCGGACGGAAAAAATAAGCCGGCGCTGATAACGGCTAAAAACAAAAGCCAAACTGGTTTTAATCCGAACGCCTTTTTCATGGCTTATTTCTATTTAGGTTTTATCTTCTTGCAACCCTTAGGCAGATACCTAATCAAGGCTTTAGGAATATCAACCGAACCGTCCTTGTTCTGATAATTTTCTAAGATGGCAATCAGACAGCGCGGAATGGCGATGGCCGTGCCGTTAAGTGTATGGACTAATTCTTTAGCGCCGCTTACTTTTAGATATTTAGTATTCATGGCGCGAGCTTGATAGTCCGAGCAATTAGAAGTTGAGGTTATTTCCGCCCAAGCGCCTTGACCGCCGTCCTTGGCCGGCTTGCCCGGTAGCCAAGCTTCCAGGTCATATGTCCGGATAGCCGGCGTGCCTAAATCCGCCGTGCCATGGTCGATAACCCGGAAAGGAAGCTTCAGACCTTTGAATATTTCTTTTTCTATCTCTAATAATTCTAAGTGAGCCTTCTCCGCCATTTCCGGCGCCACGAATTGAAACATCTCAATCTTCGTGAATTGGTGGACGCGGAAAATTCCTTTGGAGAATTTGGAATAACTGCCGGCTTCGGTCCGGAAGCAATGGGAAACGGCGACATATTTTTTCGGCAAGGCCGCTTCTTCAAACACCTCGTCTTGGTGGTATCCGCCCATGGTTATTTCCGCCGTGCCGATCAAGCTCAAATCAGAACCTTCGATATTATAAACCTGGGTGGATTCGCCGCGCGGATTAAAACCCAGACCGGCCACGATTTCACTCTTCGCCAAGTCGGGAGTCGTCAGCGGAGTAAAACCGCGACGGACTAAAATCCCTAAAGCGTATTGGATAAGAGCGAACTCCAGCAAGGCCAATTCATTTTTTAAATAATAGAATTTGACGCCGCTGACTTTTGTCGCCCGGTCGAAATCAACTAAGTCTAAAGACGCGGCCAGTTCAACGTGGTCAAGCGGAGTGAACTTGAATTTAGTCGGCGCCCCATAAGTTTCCAGAACCGGATTATCATCTTCGTTAGCGCTCACTTTGACGGCCGGATGAGTCAGATTGGGAACGGCTAAAAGCAGTTCTTTCAGTTTAATTTCTTGGGCGGCCAGTCTCTCTTCTCTGCCCTTCAAAGATTCGCCCAAAGCTTTCATCGCGGCGATTATTTCCGGCGTCGGCTTGGTTTTGGAGGCCTGATTGCGTTTCGCTCGGGCGGTTTCTATGTCCGTCAGCAGATTTCTAATTTCGGCGTCCAGCGCCAGAAGAGCGTTAATATCCACGGCCGCTAAACGATTGCGGGAATTGGTCTTAATCAGTTCCGGATTTTCTCTGATGAATTTTATGTCTAGCATATGTTTAAAAAATTAATTGATCACTTCTCCGCCGAAAGTCTTTAAGAGGTCGGCCATCAGGCCGCCGGAAACTTTTTTATCCGCGACCGGCGATTTTAAGATAGCGGCTTGCGGTTTCTCCTCGGTCTTCGCGGCCAGGGGCGTTTCTACGGCTTCTTCCTCCTCGTGGCGCAACTCCATCTTCTCGTCAACTAAAGCGACAAAACCCAGCCCGCAGCCAAAGACTTCGCTTAAATTATTGGCTACGATAATTTTAATATTAGGATCGCTCACCCGGTCATGATGAAATTTATACTTAAACACTAGCGTCAGCTTCCCGTCTTTTATTTCCCGCGGTTCGCAGTTCTGCAGCACGAACGATAAAGAATGATTATATTTTTTAATTTTCACCAAAAATTCCGGCCATTTCGCCGAGATTTCGGCGGCGCTTAAATTAATTTTAGTGTCAATCTCTTGATGAGGCGGCAAGTCGGCGCTAACAAGCGGCAAACCGGTCTTATTAAGCGGCGGCATCAAAGTTTCCGGTTTTATAACTGGCGCGTTAACATGCGGCTTAGCGTTTGGCATAATGGTTTCCCGGCGCGAACTCGAGGCAACGGGCGTAGCCGGGCCGGCTGACGCCGGCGGCGTCAAACCAAAACATAATTCCACTATCGCCAATTCTAAAGGCAGTTGCGGGATAAGCGGACTCTTATTATCATTAGCGCTTTCCAGAAATCGCTTGGTAAAAGCGAATATTTGTTCCCAGCTTAAATGTCCGGCCACTTCCGTCAAGCGCTTTTCCAGATTCTCCCCCAAATCAAGCCCCAGATTATCGGCTAATTCCGGACTCAGCTTATTAAGCATTATCTTTCGCAACAGGCCGACTATCTCATCGGTAAAAGTTTTAAAATTAACGCCGCTGTCTATCAAGCTGTTTACCAGATTCACGGCTTTAGCGGCGTCTTTCTTCCCCAAATAATCCAGCAAGTTTATCGCTTCGTGGCTGTTATAATGCGGCAGGACGAGTTCGGCTTGTTCGGCGCTGATCTTCTTGTCGCCCAGCGAAAATATCTGACCCAAGAGGCTTTCCGCGTCGCGGAGATGCCCCCCGGAACGGCGCGCGACCGCTTCCAAGACCGAAGCGTCGATACTGATCTTTTCCGCTAAGGCGATATTACTTAATTTAACGACTATTTCGCTGACGCTGATGCGCTTAAAATCAAAACGTTCGCAACGAGAAATTACCGTGCCGGGAACTTTTTGAATTTCCGTCGTGCAGAGGATGAAAACGACATAAGACGGCGGCTCCTCGATTATTTTTAAAAGCGCGTTAAAGGCGGACAGAGAAAGCATATGGACTTCATCGATGATGAAGACTTTTAATTTCGCGCCGGTCGGCACCAATCGAGAAAAAGCGATGATATTTTCGCGGACATTATCAACGCCGGTATTGGAAGCGGCGTCGATTTCGATGATATCCAAATTCTTTCCGGCCGTGATGCTTTTACAGCTGGCGCATTCGTTGCAAGGCTCGGCGCCGTCGTCCTTCCGTTTTTCGCAATTAAGCGCTTTCGCCATGATACGCGCCAAAGTCGTTTTGCCGACCGCGCGCGGACCGCAAAAAATATAAGCGTGCGCCGGACGGCCGGCGACGATTTCATTCTGGAGCGTAATTTTGATGTGATTCTGTCCGAGAACTTCAGAAAAATTCTGAGGACGATAATCGCGGTAAAGAGTGGACATATAAAAAAATAACGATTAAAAAATATAAAATTAGTGTCGGCCGATTACTAATGTCCGTTGCGGCGGCTGATTTCCGCTTCCACGAGACGCACATTCTGCCCGTATTTCAAGCGGCTCAGCGCGCGGACCTTATCGGCCAGTCCCGGATGCTTAACGCCCAAAAGCGGCCAGATCGTCTTTAAGGAAAACGGCCGCAAGGCGCTATTATCGACTAAAAGCTTCAGGCAGGCCAGGCCTTTATCAACATTAATCAGATCATATTCATTAAAAACCGGAGCGAATTCCTTGACTAAAAAAGCCGCGTCCTCCGGACCGACTTTAAAATTAACCATGGTTCCGACGTTGCCGAAAACCGCATCCTTGATTTCGGTGTTATTATTTTTCACGAGTTGTCCGATATACTGGTGGGCGATAATCAGGTTTAAAGAGTATTTGCGCGCTTCCGACAATATCTGGCAGACGGAACTCGTCGTAAAATTCTGGAATTCGTCGATATAAAGATAAAAATCCTTGCGCGCTTCCTTGGGCAGATCGGTCCGACTAAGCGCGGCCATTAAAATTTTGCCGACCAGAATCATGCCCAGCAAATAAGCGTTCATTTCTCCGACAACGCCTTTAGGCAAATCAATCAATAATATTTTTTGCTTGTCCATCACCTCGCGCAGATTAAAAGCGCTTTTCTGCTGGCCGATAATCGGACGCATCATGTCATTGGAAATAAACGAGGTTAGTTTGGAAGTGATGTAGGGAACGATATTGGCCAGAGCCGCTTCCCCGCCGGCTTTCTCCGCTTCCTTGCGCCAGAAATCCACTACGGTCTGATTTTTGCAGCGGCTCAATTTCAAGCGCCGGAAATCCTCATCCGCTAAAACTTTCGGGATTTCCATTAAAGTGGAACCGCTGGCCGGATCATCCATTACTAAGAGCATCGCATTTCTCATATATTGCTCGAACATCGGGCCGCCGGTCGCTTTCAAATCGTAAAGCTTATCAAAGATGCCGATCATTTCGTTGATGACAAAACTCTTCTGTTCCGGATAATGTTCGTCATAATCCAATAAGTTCAAGGCGAGCGGCCGCCCCAGGTCGCCGGGCGAGAATATTATGACGTCTTCGGCGCGCTCCGGCGGCAGACGGTCTAAAATGTCCTGGATCAGGTCGCCGTGCGGATCCAAGACGCAGACGCCTTCCCCGTTTTGGATATCCTGGATAGCCATGTTCGCCAGCAAGACGGATTTACCGACGCCGGACTTACCGATGATATAAGTATGGCGGCGGCGGTCGTCGCGCTTGATCCTTATTTCTTGTTTTACGCCGCGATAAACGTTCTCGCCTAAAGTTATGCCTTCCGTCGGGATTGTGGCCGGCGCCGGAGCAATCTTGGCGGTCAGCCAGAAAATATTAGGAGTTTCCGTCGTCGACAGAGGGAAATGAAAAATACTGGCCAGTTCTTCGCTGTTTAATAGAAAACTGATCGATTCCCGGAAAAAACGATAAATAAAATCCTTAATGGTCTTATCGGAATCGCTTTTATGAAGACGGGAAAAAACATTGCCGTAACTAAAATTATTATATTCCATGAAAGCGCTGCTGACATTTTCCAGATAAACATTCGCCTTCTCTTTGGTGCGCGCGCAAGCCACCACGCGGACATTGACGTCCAGTCCGGCTTTCAGATTTTTTTCCTCGATTGATTTAAGCATTTCTTCTTCAACTACCGATAGTTTTTTCATATCGTTTGGATCATTCGGATTCCTCGGTTTTGAAGTTTTAAAGATTGCGTCGAATCCGTGCAGGAATCGGCCAAAAGCGGACGCCGCCGTCAAGCCGTTCTTGACGGACTGTTTCTTAATGATGCTCGCGGTGACGCGACGCGAAATTCTGTGCCAGGAGCCTCTGGCGCTCCGCACGGTATATTGGATCGCCAAGCTTTCGTCTTTATCCAGTTTTGACAAAATATTAATCAGTGAATTAAGCGGGTCGACATCCATCTTCTGATAAGTCTTCAGCGGGAAGACAAAACTCTTGGCCGGCCGCAGATAACCGGCGGCAATCTGGCCTTTCAAGCTGAAAGAGTTATAATCTTCCAATTCTTCAATCACCGCTTGCGGGTAATGAGCGTGAATCTGCTGCTCCAGATAACGGGCGCTATCCTTAGGCGCCGCGACATAGAAAGAAATGCGATTATGACTGGCGACGATTTCAAAAGAAAACTGGTCGCTGCGTCCGGTCAGCCAATTGATAAAACCCCGCTGCGCTTTCAAGCCGCCGATAGCGGAAAAGATTGTTTCCCCTTTGGCGATTTCTTCCTTCATCTGATTGACGCTGACTTCTTTGTCATCGTCATGAGGTTTTTCTTTCGGCAGGCGGACTAAAAATATCTGATGCAAGAAATAACGCCGGCGCGCCAACAAGAGGCGAATAATATTAAGGATAATCAAGGCGCCGAAAATGACTCCGATTAAAACGGCGGCGAAATACAGGGCGGTATCTCCAAAATAATTAGAAAAATTTTCCATATTAAAAAGTATCTTTTATCCTGATTATCTTATCAGTCTTTATTTTCGCTTCCTGCTCCAAGAAAAAATGATTAATCCCGGGGATAAGTTTCAGCCAAGCTTTGATTAGCGCGATAATCTTGTTGGCCCTGATTTTAGTCTTACTTAGAAGCAGGTTTATTTTTTTGACGGTCTCTTCCCCGCGCTTCTTAAATTCTTGCTGGTGCGGCGCGTCCATTTTCAAATATACTTCATTCAAACCTTCCGCCAAAATCGCGTCTATGGCTTGCTCCCGCTGCTTTTGATAATTTGAAACAATCGGCATAACCGGACGCGTCGCGACGGGCGCGGCTTCCTCAGCCTTTAAAGTTTCCGGCGCCTTTTCTAAAACAGCTGAAACCCGTTCGGCTTTGATTTCCGGGCTGGCAATCTTTTCCGAGCGAGACAAGGGTAAGGTTATTTTTTCACGCTGGGAAGTTTCCAGTTTTTTTTCTGCGGCCATAGTTTTATTTTATTTAGAGCGCCGCCGCCGGCAACGCCTGACGTTAACTTTATTATTTGACGCTAATAGCTTCAACCGGACAATCAGCCGCCGCGTTTTTAGCGCAATCAGTGACTTCGTTCTTGATAACTTCGGATTTTCCGTCCAAATCCATTTGAAAAGTTTCCGGGCACATGCCGGCGCAAATGCCGCAACCGATACATTTGTTCTTATCCACTTTAACCGTATGATTTTAATTAGTTTTTAGCTATTTTTGATGTTTTTATTATACCATATTTAAAAAAAATTGAAATGCTGCCCGAATGCCTAAAAATGGGCAAATTATGCCCAAAAATCACTCCAGTTGACAATTGAACCGGCTTTTGTTATATTGAAGTTATAAAATTTTAATAAGCACTCTGGAATACTGGTCTTTCGACTAGTATTTTAATGTCAAGCAACCAATATGGCACATAAGAAAGCCGCCGGATCAACCTCGTTAGGCCGCGAATCAGAAAGCAAGCGTTTAGGCGTTAAACTCTCTGACGGCGAGTGGGCTAAAATCGGCGCCATCATCATCAGACAACGCGGTACTAAATATCATCCGGGCCTGAACGTCAAAAAAGGCAAAGATGACACTTTGTTCGCCGTTAAGAACGGTTTTGTCAATTTCTCTACCAAAAAGTTAAGAAAATTTGATAATTCCCTGAAGGACGGGACGATTGTCAGCGTCCTGTTAGCGGCCAAAGTTCCGGTTCCGACTAAGAATCCGACCCCGAAAGGCGTAATGCCGCCGATTAAGAAAAAGAACGTTAAACGCAAGGCTAAGAGCTTCAAGTAAAAAGCGTCGGATAAAATAAGCTAAAAATATTATCGTTTCCTGTTTCTAAAACACCCGTCGGTATGGCGGGTGTTTTATATTTCACATAACTTTCTTTTATTGAACTGCTTGGAGTCTGAGATGCAGTTAAAATTTACTTAACTATGGCTACTTTCGCTTCCTCCCTATCCACCATAAGCGGTGGGCGCTCAGTATGATGCCGCCATTTTTATCCAATAATTTTATTTTTCTTAGACTTTCTCGGTCTTGATGGCGATCGAAATCGGGGATAATCGGCGTTCTCTCTAAAACTCTTACGACTGAAGCCAGTGAAGGAAATTTCTGATAATAAACAAAATTTTTCAGATAGGTCAGCTCGATTTTAAATTTATCTAATAATTTTTTGACTAGGGTTTGCTTTTTAAAAGTATAAGGAAAGTTCTGCCCTCTCCGGAAAATTCTTTTAAGCTCAATTTTATCGGTTTCGCCAATTGTTTCTTCAAGGAAAAGACCCCCGGGTTTTAACACTCGTGAAGCTTCTCGTAAAAAATCGGCGTTCGCCGACAAAGGTCCTCGGGAACTATAGACTAAATCAAAGGAGCTATTTTTAAACGGCAATTTTTTAGCGTCGCTAATTTTAAAAATTATATTGCTTATTTTCCTATTCTTTTTGTCCTTAACGGCAGTGCTGATGTATTTAGCGCAATAGTCTATCCCGACAATCTTCTTGCAATAACGAGATAATTGCAGGGCCAGCTCGCCTGAACCGCAACCAAAATCCAAAACAACCATACCTTTATTGACATTTTTGACTAATAATTCAATAAAAAATGGTTTTTCCCCTTTTATTAATTCGGCGCCTGATTTGAATTTATAACGATTATATTGTTTCATCGATGACAATAAAATTATTGACTTAACTATAGAATTAGCGCTAATTTTTGTCAAATAATAAAATTTGCTAAGATTAACAACTAGCGCATTTTAAGCTCCCGACCATCTGATTGACGACGGCGTCCAAATTAAAAATCTCGCGTTCGCCCTCACTGATCGGTTTTAACCTCCGGACAAGGCGTAAATTCGCAATTCGGTCCGTTGCGACCGACGCCGCTGCCGTCCGGACAAATTTTTGCTTCCATGGTGCAAGCCGGGCCAAAATTTAAATCACCGGTCTCAACGGACAAGCGCCAAATAGAAAAATTCAAATAGCCGGCGAAACTTACCCAAAGAATATAGGGGATGAGCAGATAAGCGGCGGGACGGGAAACTTTATAAAAAAAGAATATTGTGGCCAAAATCGCCAGCCAGAGGATAATAATTTCCAAAAAAGCTGTACCCGGATTGTGTAGCCCGAAAAAAATTATCGACCAAAGCGAATTCAGAGCTAGTTGACCGAGAAAGATAATCAAAGCGATTCTGACCGCTTTCTTATCCAATCCCTGGCGCCAAACCAAGAAAGCGGCGACGCCCATAAGAACAAAAAGCGCGCTCCAGACCGGCGCAAAAACCCAATTCGGCGGATTGAGTGCCGGTTTGGCCAGAGCCGCGTACCAAATCGGAATGGCGGTAACGGTAAAAATAGAACCGATAAAGCCGGCCAGTTCCGCGACCAGGATGGCGATAATGAGCTTTAGGGGGTTATTAATTTTCATAATCTTGGTAAATTTTATCCCAAACTGTCATATTTATAATAATGTTATCTATTCTTCAGTTCATCCACAGTAATGTAATTATAACATACCATTCCGTTGCCATAAACTCCCTATTAAAAATGGCCCCTCCGCCAGCTGGCGGATCAGGGCTATTTAAACTGCTCGCTTGGAGGGACTGTTTTCGAACCTCGATGGCTAATTATGGAGAAAAATTATAACAATTTTAAAATGTTTTTAGCAACTCTTTAAAATATTTAACAGTCTTTATCTTTTTTAGGTCCATCTCTGATAACCAAGCATATTCTTCATGGTCATTTAGATTAAGTTTGATTGATCCGCTATATTTCTTAGTTATAAATATTAAAGTAACAAATTTTTTTTGTTTAATTTTATCCCAATTTGAAGTATATGCAAATAATCTTAAATTATTTACCTTCAAACCACACTCTTCCCGTACTTCACGAATAGCGCCAATCATCGGATCTTCTTTAAGCCTAACTGTACCGCCAGGCAAATCCCAATAACCGGGGAGAATTTTTTCCTTATCAGAACGACGCAAGACAAATATTCGCCCTTCTTTATCAATTATTACTGTATGTGAAATAATAATAGCCATAATTATTTATTCTCTTTATAGTCTTTCAACATTTTTATATCGCGAAAGTCCTTTTCTCTGCCTAACGCTCTTTTAAATTTAATAGTTTCCGAAATGTTTAAAAACGGGAAACCATTAATGACGTCTGCCGTTCTTATTGCTTCCTCTACGGTAGTGGGATAAGCATCCCAATCTAGCTGGGTTATTATATCAATATTATTAGCTTCCAAAAATAATTTACCATATTTTTCGACTCGTTTGTATTTTTTAGAATCAATAAGTTGCTTTAATAATTTTTTAGTAACAGCGATATCTAAATCACTCGCTTCTCTTATTTCTCTAGCTGCCAGCGGTCCACTGCCAACTAACACATATTGGAGGGACTGTTTTCGAACCTCGATGGCTAATTATGGAGAAAATCAAGACGTCAATTAATTAATTTGGTTTCCTTTTTTAATATTTTTATTCAAAAGAAATTATCTGGATTCCCTTTTCTTTAATATCTTCTTCGCTCCACCATAAATCCTGCAACTTAAATTTCCGCAAATAAGTAACTTTTTTTTCTAATACCCGGCCGGTCGCTTGGCGAGTTTTAAGATCAGCCGATGTCCATTCTTCCAAAACCAAAATATCTCCCGGCTCAATTTCAAAATCATTAAGGCGAAGCTCATATTTTTTCTTTCCATCAACAATATCCTGAAAATAATCAGGCAAAACTTTTTTAATAATGCGTTGAGACATATTTAATTAAATATTATTGTTTTAACAATTGCAAAACTATTTTAACCATAGAATTCATTGAGTTGTTTAGCTGTTAAAATAACTTGCTTTTTAGTTTTTCCGACTGTCTCCATTTCAGAATCAGCCCGTAATTCAATGGCTCCATTTTTTGCTTGATAAACAGCAATATTATTTTTTACTCTATTTTCTTTTTTCATGGATATATTATATCATTTTTAATAAAATTTTCCAGCCAAAATTTTTTAGACTACTTTACCTAACAAAAACGAGCCTTTCGGCTCATTCTTGAGTTATGCTCGAGTCGTAGTGGCTAATAATAAATAAAAATTTAACTCTTAATCCGGTTCTTATTTTTAATAGCTTAATAAATTGATGATATAGTTATAATACTTGAAAAATATTCCACAACAAATAACAAACATATACACTAATCAAACCGATGCCAGCCAATTTATTAATATGCCATTTTTTAGCCATTAGGAAGCCAAGCACCGCAATAACAGTCGCAAATAATAAAATTATTGAACTGTTAAGGTTTTCAGTGGCTACCGGGATAATTTTACCGCCAATAGTTACTATTAGCCATGGCAAGCCAAGCCCAATTAAAATATCAAAGATATTAGATCCAATGGCATTAGAAATAGCCATCCCCCCTCTACCCTGACGAGCAACTATTATTGACGACATTAAGTCAGGAATACTGGTGCCGGCGGCTAATACAGTTAACCCTATAATAACTGCCGGGATATGTAAAATAATCGAAATCCCAACAGCGCTTTCTACTAAAACCCAACTCAAGCCAGCAATAAAAGCAATGGATGTAAAAAATACCAACCAATACTTTTCTTTTGTAGGAAAAATAAAATCTAATATCCAATGTATACCATTTAAAAATCTACCAAAAAAACTTTTTTTCTCTATTTCTTTATTTTCCCCTTCTATCAAAACTGCTACCGGGTCTTTTTCATCGTCTTTGTATGGCAGTATTTTGCGCCATTGTAGAACGGCCGCGATATAGACGCCATAAAGAGCTAGAAATGCGATGGATTCTAGAAGTGTTATTCTCCCGTCCCAAAAAGAATATATGAGCAAAATTATAGAGAGAGAATAAAAAATAATATCTCTAATAACCGGCTGCCAAGCAATAAAGGCTTTGCGAACCATGGCCGAGGCGCCAATAATCACTAAAATATTAAAAATCGCCGAGCCGACAATCGTGCCCGCGCCCATAGCTTCATTGCCTGGTTTAAATAAAGCGATAAAAGAAACGAATAGTTCTGGGGCGCTGGAACCGACGGCCATCAAAGTAGCCCCTGCCATATCTGAATTCATTTTTAACTTAATTGCAATTTTATCCAAAGAAAAAACAAAATAGCGATCGCAAACAACAGCTAGCAAATAAAAGGATACTAGCAATCCGAGTAAATACAAGATGAGACTCATAAAATAATTTTATTATTTATAAAAATATTTTAACATAATTTCTATTTATAACCTAGACTGGCGTGTTATTAAAAAATAGATGTAAGGTTAATTCAGGTTATAACCGTTAAAATTAGGCGAATATCAAAGAAAAAACGAGGCTTTAACCTCGCTTAATTTATGTTGGCTCGCTTGGAGAGACGGCTTTCGAACTTGGAGCTCTAATAATAATTAAAATATCAACTTTAATTTTTGATTCACTTTTTAAATGAGACAAAAAAAGAATGAATTTGATTAAGCAATAGTTTTAGTAATTTAATATTGGGCTTATTTTTAGACTGGGGAAATATTAAAACACATTTTAAATCTCCAAATTCAAAATCACTGAAAATCGTCACATAATAATCGCCAGCAGCATCTATTTTTCCTTTAATTATTTTGGTATTAGACAAATTTACTTCTAATTTTTTATCATCTTTTGAAAAAAAGAATTCTGTTACTGTTCGTCCTGATATTATATTCACAAACCTTATCGCCCCCCTATCTATTTTAACAACTGATATAATTAAAAATGATAAAATTTCATTAAATATATACTTATTATTTAACGAATCTTTATTAAATTTCTTTAAATATCCAAAGAAGATGTCTAAAACTTCAGTTTCACCATGAGCTTTTCCAATATACTTGTAAGATTCCGATAATCTATTTTCATATAATCTACTTTGTTTATTGATTAATTTTATCTTATTACTAAAAACTTTAAATAGAATATAACCGATTATTAAGTCAAACAATATAACAAGTGATTGAGCATATTTAGCACCAATAATACCATCGTCGTGAATAATATGTGGAGCTGTCGTTGCCACCACTAAAATTACTAAAAAAGCTATATAAAACAATCGAATTTGGTTTTTTTCCTTATTACTAATATTTTTCACTAATTAACTTATCAAAATAAATGCATTCAAAATAAGCTACTTTTTGTTAATATATTTCCATAAAGCCATTATACCTAAAACAAGCAAAACTGTGCCTAACACATATGTTGTCCAGGCAAAAAACATCATACCACTACCACCGTAACCATTCATAAAATTATAATCCATCATAAAATTACTAATTAATTTATAAAATTCCGACCTTTTTTTATTTTTTTATTTTTAAGGTTTTAGCATTAATAGCTACGATGACTGTGCTAAGTGACATAAGTGCCGCACCTAGGGCTGGGGAAAGAATAATTCCAAAATTATATAATACTCCAGCTGCTAACGGAATGGCGACAATGTTATAACCAGTTGCCCAAGCTAAGTTTTGGATCATTTTTTTATAAGTCGCTCTACCAAACATTATAAGTGCAACAATATCTTTCGGATTACTATTTACTAAAATAATATCAGCCGTTTCTGCCACAATATCTGTTCCGGATCCAATAGCAATGCCTACATTAGCTTGCGCTAAGGCCGGCGCATCATTAATACCATCACCAACCATGGCTACGTACTCCCCTTTAGCTTGCAAATCTTTTATTTTATCCTGTTTTTGATCTGGTAAAACTCCGGCGAAATATCCGTCTAATCCTAATTCATGGGAAACTTCTTTAGCAACTTGTTCATTATCACCGGTCAACATCCAAACCTTTATTCCTTCCTTTTTTAATAAGTTGATAGCTTCTAGCGACTCCGGCCTAACAATATCAGACAAGGCGAAAGCACCAAGTAATTTATTTTCTTTTTTACTAATTAAAAAGATTACGGTGGCCGATGTTTGTTTTAATTCCGAACTAATGCTTAAACCTAATTCTTCTAGATATCCGGGGCTAGCGACAATATATGATTTACCCTTAATTTCCCCAATAATACCTTTGCCCTTAATAGCCTGAAAATTTGAAACATCGGACAATATTTCTTTTTTACTCTCCGCTCCCCTAACAATTGCTCTAGCAATCGGGTGTTCAGAATTTTTTTCCAAAGAAGCGGCAATGTTCAGAATTTCATTTTCTTGATAAGCATCGTCAAAAATATAAATTTTAGTAATGCTAAAATTCCCCATGGTTAAGGTTCCAGTTTTATCAAAAACAATAGTTGAAATCAGCCGACTATCCTCAAAGGCAGTTCTATTTCTAATTAGTAATCCATTCTGTGCAGACAATGCCGTTGAAATAGCTACTACTAAAGGAACGGCGAGACCAAGCGCATGAGGACAAGCAATAATAAGAACCGTGGCAGCCCTTTCAATGGCAAAGGCCAGATCTTTTCCAAGTAGCAACCAAACAATAAAAGTTGTCAGTCCTATTGTTATGGCAATTATTGTTAACCAAAAAGCAGCCCTATCTGCTAATAATTGATTATTAGACTTGGAGGCCTGAGCTGATTTAACTAAATTTATGACTTTAGAAAGATAAGTCGCCTCACCAGTTACTTCAATTTTTATCTGCAGTGCCCCATCTTCATTTATTGAACCGCCGATAACTTTATCACCGATTTTTTTAGAAATTGGCTTAGACTCTCCGGTTAACATCGATTCATTTACAAAACCCTCTCCTGCTATCACGATTCCATCGGATGGTATTTTTTCTCCAGGTTTTACTAGAATGATATCGCCTGTTTTTAATTCTTTAGTATCAACACCCACGACTTGATTCCCTTTTAGTAAATGGGCTTTATCTGGTATAAGTTTTGATAATTTTTCTAATGCCTTGGAGGCCCCCATAACAGAACGCATTTCCAGCCAATGACCGAGAAGCATAATATCTATCAAGGTAGCTAATTCCCAAAAGAATACCTCTCCTGATAAACCAAAAGTTACTGCAGCGCTATAAATATAAGCGACCGCAATGGCCAGTGAAATAAGCGTCATCATTCCAGGAGTTTTATGCTTTAATTCATTAAAAGCTCCTTTTAAAAATGGTAACCCCCCATAAAAGAACACAATGGAAGAAAACAGAAAAAGAATTATCATGTCTCCGGAAAATCTAAAGGAAAACCCTAAAAATTTTTGAATTATCGGAGATAAAATTAAAACTGGAATTGTTAAAAAAAGAGTAACATAAAATTTACTCTTAAACATCTGGGCTGAGTGCCCTTCGTGTTTAGAATATCCTTCATCCGAAGAATGATTCATTTTTTCATGATTATTATTTCCCTGGTGGTGATTATCTTGCATCTCCATCATGCCATGATGATTATGGTCCATCTTATTTGAATATTATATTGTCTTTTAGTTATTATGTATTAATTATATAGCAGAATCATAATTAAAAACAGACAAATGGATTCGAACTTTTTTAAACCAATAAAATCAAGGTGTTTGCTAAAATACTTAAAATATTGTAAAACTGTTCGAATCAGTTTTACATAATAAAAACGGGCATTTCTGCTCGTTTTTATATCGATGCTCGGGGACTTGGATTCGAACCAAGATAGCATGCTTCAGAGGCATGAGTCCTACCATTAGACGATCCCCGATTTATTCTTTTTCTATTCCTCTTTCGGACGCATCAGCGGAAATATCTGGCATTCTCGTCCCGGTTTATTCATCAAGAAACTGAAGAGGCGCTCGCTAAAACCAAAACCGCAAGTCGGCGGCATGCCATACTCCAGCGCTTCAACGAAATCATGGTCATGTTCTTGCGCTTCTTCATCGCCCGCTTCTCTGAACTTCTGCTGCTCCCTGAATCTTTCGTCTTGATCAAGCGGATTATTCAGTTCGCTATAGCCATTGCCGATTTCCGAACCGGCGATGATAATCTGAAATCTCTGGGCGACAGATTGATTATTCTCATCGCGTTTAGCCAAAGGAGAAACGCTGATCGGCGTACCGACCAAAAAACCCGGTCCGGCAATCTGCTTCCGGCAATATTTCCAGAGATTATCGATCGCGCGCGTGATATTAAAGCCTTTCTTATCGTAATCAACTCCCAATTCTTCTAATTTAGCGACTATCTCTGATTTGCTGGCGCTTAAAACATCAAGGCCGGTCATTTTCTTGACCGTTTCGCGATAATCATAGATTTCCCATTTTTTGCCCAGATCGATAGTAAAATTCTTGATCTTGAATTTCAGGGTTCCGAAAGTTTCTTGAGCGATATACTTATACATTTCTTCCGTGAGCGCCATGCCCATCCGGTAATCGGCGTAAGCCCAATAAAATTCCATCTGGGTATAGTCCTGCAAATGTTCGGCGTCCATGCCTTCATTCCTAAATTGGCGGCCGATTTCAAAAGTTTTCTCCAGCCCCGCGACCATCAGTTTTTTTTGCCATAATTCCCCCATGGATATCCTTAAATGAACATCGATATCTAAAGCGTTATGATGCGTTTTAAACGGCTTGGCGTCGGCGCCGCCGGCCATAGTCTCTAAGACGGGCGTTTCCACTTCAATAAAATTTCTCTTTAACAGAAAGTTCCTGGTCGCTTGCCAGAATTTCGCCCGCTTTAAAATCATGTCTAAAACTTCTTTATTCAAGAGGATGTCCAAATAGCGCTTGCGCAGGCGCTCTTCCTCGTCTTTTAGGCCGTACCAAGCGTCGGGAATCGGGCGCAGAGTCTTGGTTAATAATTTCCATTCCTTGACCATAACGCTTGGTTCGCCTTTATGGGTTAAGAAAGCGTACCCTTTGACCTGAATGAAATCGGCGACATCGATGAATTTCAAAAAACTCTTGTAAGAATCAACACCCAGATCTTTCTTGGAGAAAGCGATTTGGATATTGGCTGAAGCGTCTTCTAAGTTGGCAAAAGCCAAATTACCGTGTTCGCGCTTGGCGCGCAGGCGGCCGGCGACGACAAAAGACCGTTGTGAGCCGCTTAAAGTCTCAAAATCGGCCAAAATAGCGGCAATTTCATGATCGCGCTCCGTTTTAGCCGGATAAGGATTTAGACTCGCTTGCTTCAATTCTTCCAGTTTTTTCAGACGGTCTTGGCGTTCGCTGATTGGCGCCTTAACTTCTTGCTTGTCTTCTGATGCTGCCGACATATGATTAAAATTAACTATCGCTTAATCTTATTTATATTGCTTAATCCTAATTGATTATTATTCAGTCTTAATTATCTTATATCTGATTATTCCCTTCGGAGTTTCCACTTCCACTTCCTCGCCTTTATGATGATGAAGGAAAGCGACGCCCAGCGGCGATTCGTTAGAAATTTTGCCGCTTAGCGGATCGGCTTCGTTGAAGCTGACGATAGTATATTGTTTTTCCCCGTTTTTTGACTTGACCGTTACTTTAGAGCCCATGGCCACTTCCTCGCTGGAACTGCCGGAATGGACGACGGTGACGTTTTTGAGCGTATTCGCCAGTTCTAAAACACGCCCCTCGTTTAACGCTTGGGCGTCTTTAGCTTCGCTATATTCGGCATTCTCGCTTAAATCGCCGAGCTCTTTGGCGCGCTCGATTCTTTCCGCTATTTCCTTGCGCCTGACCGTCGCCAAAAAAGTCATTTCATCTTTTAATTTATCATAGCCTTCCTGGGAAATGATTTGCTCGTTCATAATTTTATTTTAAATATAGGAACATTGATTCAAAGTTTAATATATCCTATTTGGACGGATTAGACAAGAGCTGAGGACTATTATCCCGATGCCCAAGGGATGGTTGAGATAAGGGGTAAAAATATTGGTGACTGCCAGAAAAATCAGGCCGGCCGCGAGAGCGAAAAACAGCGTTTGCCCGGTCTTAAAGCCGCTTTTGATACCATTTTTAATCAGTTGATACAGCAATAACAGATAAGCGGCCAAGCCCAGCAATCCGAGCTTGAGCCATAACTCCAAATAACCCCATTCAAAAGCGTAAGTCGTATATACTCCGGTCGGACTGGCCTGCAAGATGCGCGGATCGCTGGATTTATAAGTAACGGTCGCGCCATAGCCTTGGCCCAAGAACGGTTCTTTTTTTATTTCCGTCGTCAAGGCCGGCAAAAGCGACCAACGGGAAGCGACTGCGGCTTCGTCGCTGTTAGAAACCCGGTCTAAGAAGCTGGCGCCGAAGTTCCCGGGCCGGTGTATATACGGCCAAGCGGCCACCGCGTAAATGATCAGAAAACTTAAAGCCAGAGAACTTAAAAGCCATATTCCGGCGACGATCATTTTTTTAAAAGAATAAAAACGCCAAATCAGGATAAGACTGAATAATAAAGCGGCCAATAATCCGGCCCAGAAACTGCGCGAAAAGCTGATGATTAGCGCGCTTAAAAAAGAAGCGGCCATAAGCAGGATTAAAAAATTGGCGCGCCTAAAAATATTTTTAAGTTTAAAACTCGCTTGGCTCGCCCAGAAAGAAGCGAAAAAAGCGATTCCCGAATAAATCTGGCCCTGGATAAAGACGCGCGGCCAATCGGCTTTTGTCGGCGTCATTTCTCCGCTCAAAGTTTTCCGAAGCCAAGTATATATTTCCGGACTGGCGGCGCAGTCATGAGTAAAAATGAATAAGAGAATCAGGGTTTTTAGACTCAGCCATAAAGCGCCGGCCAAAAAACAGGTTTTTAAGCGCGTGATTTTTTCCTCTTCCCCGCCGCCGTAAATCGCCGCCGCCGGAATAATCAACAAGAAAAATAACCAAGAATTGAAATCGGAAAAAATAAGATTGCCGGCGTGACCGCGCGCGATACCATTAATCAAAGCAAAAACAACAAAAATCGCTAAAATAATAAAAAACTTGGCGCCGCCGAAATTTTTTATGTTTTTTAAATAAGAATTTTCTTCGCTTTTTTCAGCTTTTTCAGCGTCTTTCCCTTCCGGCTTAACTTTCCTCTTCCTGGCTATAATCAATTGCTTCACAAACTTAACCGCGAAAACAGCCATAAAGGCGCTCCAAATCGCCATCCGGAGCGGTAATTGGCCTCCGGCCAGGTCAATGAAGAATAAATGCCCCATTGAGCCGATAAACAGCTCGCCTAAGAGCGCCAAGAAACCATATTCCAAGCGATAGGCGCTCACGACGATTACGGCCAGGCTTAAAATAATTAGTAAAGATCCGTTTAAGAGCGGCCGGGAAAAAGCCGAAAAAGACAAGGCTTCAATAATCAAGAAGCCCGTCATAATCACGGCGATTTTTTTAAAATTTATCTTTTCCATGCTATTTTATTGCTCAAGCTGAATTCTGTCGCCCGGCTTGATATTATACTTCTGACAATATCCGCCGTTTACTTCCAAGACTTGATCGGCCGGTCCGTCGCTTTCATAAATATGCGTCGGGTTGTTCCCTTCCGGCTCCAGATTGGCGGCGATATTTTTGATTATTCCGTTCTCTATAAAAATCATATCCAGCGAAAATTCCATATCGCGCATAACGAATGATCTGACGCCGGAATCGGAAAAATTAAAAAGCATCCCGCAAGCGGCGCAAATTGATTTACGACCGCTCAAGCCCCGATATTGCTGTTTTAAAGTGGAAGCGATTTCCACTTTTATCTCTTGTTGATTAATTTTAAGGGCGGCGTAATGCCCTTGATTATCATCGGCTTGCACGACCGTCATTTTTGACCATTTCCCGTTAACTATCAGAAATATGGTCATAAGTAGCGCTATCAAACCGCAAAGAATTATCAAAACAACGGCGAAGAGCGGTAAATTTTTTGGTTTTATTTTGAATAAATCCATATTGAATAGTCTCGCCGAATAATCCTGGTTCTTAATAAACCTATATTAAATAAGCCCGTGTTTAGCTTTGATTGTTTTGACGGCCTCATTATATTTTCTAACCCGTTTTAAGAAAGGCAGGAATTTATAGGCGAAGCGCGGCAGCCAAGAACTGATGGTTCCGCCCGGCGCGACCGTAAACAAAACTCGCGGAATCCAGACGCCGACGCGTCCTTGCTCCAGCATGGTCAGCCACAGATCCCAGTCCTGCAGCTTCTTAATATTAACATCCCAGCCTTCAACCGGGAAATCAACGCGTTTGATCAGGGCCATGGTATGGATACAAGGCTCCGCCTTCAGTTTATCGGGATTAAAATCACCGACCTTAAATAATTTTCTGCCCCAATTGAACGAGGAATAAGCGTAGCTCGCCGCCGGATTGGAATTCAGAGCCGCCAGCATTATTTCCAGAGCTTCCGGCTCCAGGACGGCGTCGGCATCGCAGAAAAAAAGATATTCGCCGAGCGCCTCCCTCTCGCCGCGATTTCTGGCCGCCGGCGCGCCCTGATTAGTCTGAGAAATGAATAAATATTTATTGGCCGCGACCAATTTTTTATAATAATCGGCGAACACCAAATCAACCTGATCGCGCGAACCGTCATTGACGATAACCACTTCATAATCCCGATAAGTTTGTCGGGCGATACTGGCCAGAGTCTTAATTAATTTTTGCGCTTGATTATAGACCGGAATGATAATGGAAATCATATTAATTGATAAATCTATCTAAGAGCTTAGCTTAGTTTAATTATAAAGCATTATTCTTTAATTGTCCGCAATTGTCCGCTTAACTTCAGCGCTTGCGTCGGCCAATTGAATTCATCAAGCGCCCTGGCCTTCCCTTGCTGCCCTAATCTATCGCGCAATTTCTTATCGGCCATCAGACTGATTATCGCGTTCTTGATGCTATTTTCATCTTCGGGATCGACCGTCAAGCCGTTATAATCAGGCTTGACTGCGTCCCTAACTCCGCCGGACAACCCGGCGATTACCGGTTTGCCGCAGAGATTCGCTTCCAGATAAACAATGCCGAAGCCTTCGTAATCACCCTTTATATCGCGGGCCGGCATAATAAAAATATCGCAGAGATTAAGCCAAGCCCATTTTTTATTTTCATCCAACTCGCCCAAGAAGATAACTTTATCTTTCAGTTTGGCCGGGATTAAGGCTTTCAAGTATTCTTCGTCCGGACCGGCGCCGGCGACAAAATATTTTAACTTAACAAGTAATTCTTCAGAAAGATTATTCAAGGCGGCGATAACTTTGTCAACACCTTTGCGTTTGACGAGACGACCCAGAGTAAATAGCGTTACTTGACCGCTGTTTCCGTCGAGACCGTAATTTATTTTTAAATAAGCCGTTGTTTCTTCTTTCGGTTGAGGAATATTTACCGGTACCCCCGGGTTGGCGATAATCGTTTTGGCGCTTCCCTTCGGATAATATTTATCAATCTGCGCTTTGACGTAACTGTTGGCGCAAATAATCTTAGCGGCCCTTTTAATTATCAGTCCGGTTAATATTTTTTTGCGCGGCCGCCGAAGCGAATAGCTTAAATCCATCCCGTGAAAAAAAACCGCGTATTTTAAGGGTTGAAATAGCGACAAAGCCCAGACAATCGTCCCGAGCGGCAAAACCTGACCGACTAAGACGTAATCTATCCGGTTTTTCTTTATCCGTTCTCTTATCGCCTTAAAAGCGCGGCGCCAAGGCCAGAAACGGCCGCCGGAAATAAGTTCCTCTTGATTGTTATGCAAAACCGCCAAGCTCTCCGCGCTCGGCCAGGAACCAACCAGCTGGCCGTAATAATTGGCCACGCCGCCTTTAAACGGCGGAAATTCATTTGTAACTAAAAGAGTGTTCATAGGGCTAAAAAACGTAGAGTTAAAAAATGTTCGTAATTAAATATTGGGTTCAATGACATTCAAATCTTGGGCCGCTTCCCTTTTGCGCTTGAAAGATTGGACGACGCTTTCAATATCCGCCCGGTTAAAACCGCCCAGTAAGAAAAGGCCGCCGAAATACACGCCGCCGCCTAAAATCGTGATTATGAAAATATTCAAGTAAGCTTGGCCGAACCAGATTATTAAACCCATAATGATCGAAGCCGCCATGACCTTCCAAAAAGTTTTCAAATTTTTACGCAGGCGATAAGCGATTATCTTCTTAACGGATAAAATTCCCAGAATGAACATCAAAAAATTCGTCGCCAAAACCGTAATACTCGCGCCGACCGCTTGGAAGTAAGGAATAAGAGCTAAATTCATCAAAATACTGGCGACAGCGACCAGCGCCATATTGCGAGTGTTCTTTCTTTGAGCGTCGCAGGCGTTTAGAAGCGAACCGATGGGAAAATTCAAGAAAATAAATAATAAGGAAATTATGGAAATTTGGAGCGGCAGGACGGCGCCGTCGTAGCCGGACTTAAAAAGCAAAATTATCTTATTGGCCAGAACGATGACGCCGACAATAATCGGCAAAGAGATGATAATCAGATAATTCATGGCCCTTTCAAAAGAAATTAAGAGCTGATCGCGGTTTCCGTGCCAATAAGCGCTCATGGCCGGATAGAGCGAAGCGATAAAAGCGGCCGGCAGGAATTGAAGCGCGAAAATTATTTTGAAAGCGACTTGATATAAGCCGACTTGGATATCGCCGGCTAAGACCGATAAGAGAACCGAATCAAAATAGGTATAAAGCCTTTGTAAAATAGCGTAAGTCGCGAACGGCCAGCTGATGATGAGGATTTCCTTAATGAACGGCTTTTCGTATAAGACGCGTATCGCCAGTTTCAAGCGCTGTCTGACAATTACAAACGCGTAGCTGAAATTATAAATGCTGGCCAGAGCGAGCGCCGCCATGGCCGGGACCAAGCCGCCGCCTAAAAGCAAGGAGGAATAACCGACTGTCAGAACGATGAGCTGGAAAACAACCGAAGAGATGCTCTCGTATTTTAAATTATGGAAACCGCGGATGACGCCGAAAAAAGTCGTGGTAAAAGAGTCCAGGACCATGGAAATCGCGGAAATATAGACTAGAGTTTTAGTGAGCGAGTCGTACCCCAGGACGTTTATCATGATAAAAACCGCGGCTAAAACTAAGATTGCCAGCGGTATTTTTAAGGTCATGATATTGCCCAGCCAGCGCTCGGCTTTACTGGAATCTTTGGCTATTTCTCTGGTCAAGACATTGGTGAAGCCCAAATCAATAAAAATAGCGAAGATCGTCGTAAAAGAGATGGCTAGATAATACTTTCCCAAGCTCGCCGGACCGACATAACGAGCTAAGAGTGTAAAGTAAGAAAAAGAGATTATTTTCTGCAAGATAAGCGCCAGAGTCAAATATGAAGTATTTTTAGCGATATTTTCTACTTTGGTCATAAATTATACAAGTATTTTTACGGGGTTCGCCCTTAGGTCTTGATTAAATCTAGAAGTTATGATAACATAATACTATTAAAAAATAAACATAAATTATAGTTCAAATTTTATTGATATTAAATAAAATTTTTTTATTTGTATGAAAAATAATATCCACCCTAAGTACTACCCGGACTGTAAAGTTTCCTGCGTCTGCGGCCATACCTTCTTGACCGGATCCACCGAGCCGGAAATCAAAGTCGAGCTTTGTTCGGCTTGCCATCCTTTCTATACCGGCAAACAGAAACTAGTCGATACCGCCCGCCGGGTTGAAAAATTCGTGGCCAAGGTTAGCGCTAAAGAAACCGCTTCTTCTAAAGCTAAGAAGGGCAAAAAAGTGAAGCGCGCCGCTCGCGCCGAAATTAAAGCCAAGAAGGAAGTAGTCGTCAAGACTAAAGATTTTAAGAGAATCACTCAGGTTAAATTAAACAAACCGGTTAAATTAAATAAAAAATAGTTTCATAAAAAGCAATCAGCTTTAATTATTTTGGCTGTTCGTGCTAAAATAATTATATCAGCCTGATTGTTTTTTGTTATCCGAACCATTTTGTTAAGTAAACAATAAAGCTATGCACGAAGACATTAAAGAGCGTTTCGAGGCTCTTCAAGAAAAAATGATGGATCCGTCCGCGCTGGGCGATTCTAAGGGAATGGTTAAAATTTCCCAAGAGCACGCCGGCTTGAAAAAAGCCGTGGCGCTCATTTTAGAATTGGAAAAAGTCTCCGAGCGTCTGCGGCAAAATAACGAAATCATCGCCACTGAGAAAGATGCCGACTTGAAGGCTATGGCCAGCGAAGAAATGACGGAATTAAGCGCCCGGGAGGAAAAAATAAAAGAAGAGTTGGAGGAAGAAGTTCATCCCGCCAGTCTCAAGGATAAAAAAAATGCCATTATTGAAATTAGAGCCGGCGCCGGCGGCGACGAAGCGGCTTTATTCGCCGCTGACTTATTCCGGATGTATTCCCGCTTCTGCGAACGACGCGGCCTAAAATTAAGTTTAATCGATTCCAGCGTTACCAGTAACGGCGGCTATAAAGAAATTATTTTTGAAATCAAGGGCGCCGGCGCTTATGGTTTATTAAAATTTGAAGCCGGAACCCATCGTGTTCAGAGAGTTCCGGAAACCGAGAAACAGGGCCGGGTCCATACTTCAACCGCCACCGTCGTCGTTCTGCCGGAAGCCGAAGAAGTCGATATTGAAATTAAACCTAACGAAATAAGAATAGACACTTTCTGTTCCAGCGGTCCGGGCGGCCAGTGCGTTAATACGACTTATTCGGCCATCCGTATCGTCCATATTCCGACCGGCGTCACTGTTTCCTGTCAGGACCAAAAATCCCAGCACCAGAATAAAGAAAAGGCTTTACAAGTCTTGCGTTCCCGCTTATTGGCAAGACAAGAAGATGAAAAACGCGCCGCGCAGTCTAGCGCTCGCCAAACTCAAGTCGGCGCCGGCGATAGAAGCGACAAAATCAGAACTTATAACTTCCCTCAAGACCGCGTGACGGATCATCGCATCAATATGTCTTGGCATAGCATCCCGCGCATCATTGACGGCGATATTGAAGAAATCATCAAGGAATTAAAAAAAGCGGCGAAAGCGGAGGTGAAATAAAATCCGGCAATATGGAATTAAAAAATGTTTTAAAAACCTCTTCCCTGCCGCGCCTAGAAACAGAAATCCTCCTGGCATATTTGTTAAATAAAAGCCGGGAGTTTTTGTTGACTCATCCGGATTTGTTAAATAAAAGCCGGGAGTTTTTGTTGACTCATCCGGAAACGAAAATCACTCCAGCCATATACAGAAAATTCCAAGCCCTAGAAGCTAAGCGCCTAAAAAATTGGCCGATCGCTTATTTAACCGGCGTTAAGGAATTTTATGGCTTTGATTTTAAGGTTAGTTCGGCCGTCCTGACGCCGCGTCCGGAAACCGAATATATTATTGAGGAGATAGTTAAAATGTTTAAAAATAAAAATACCGGCTCAAAAATATCTGATAAATCAGTTCCTTTAAAGGATAAATCAGTGCCTTCAGCGCCCTTAAAACCGATAATAATAGATCTCGGCACCGGTTCCGGCGCCATTATTATTTCCATCGCCAAAGAATTGAAACGCTTGGCGCCGTTAACTTATCGCCGGGCTGAATTTTTAGCCGTCGATATTTCCGCGTCCGCCTTAAAAATGGCAAAAATCAATGCCGTTAAGCATAGCCTCACGCGAAAAATTAAATTTTATCAAGGTAATTTATTGTCCCCGCTTAAGCTTAATAAACGCAGTCTGGGTCAAAGCGAGCTGATAATCGCCGCCAATCTTCCTTATCTGACTCGGGCACAGATAAAAAAATCTCCGAGCATCAGCCGCGAACCGTTTTTGGCTCTCGATGGCGGCTCGGATGGTTTAAAATATTACTTTAAATTATTCAAACAATTATCCGAACTGCCCGTTGTCGGAAAATTAAGAATAATCTGTGAAATCGACGAGTCGCAAGCCAGAAAGATAAAAGCCCTGGTCGAAAAATATTTCCCCGGCATGAATTCGGAAATAATTTGCGACCTATTCGGAAAAAAGAGGTTTTTATCTTTTTAGTCATAAAAACTATTTGGTCAGAAGTAACCATTTCAAATTTTAACCATTAAAAACAGACGCCGGCCGGGCGTCTGTTTTGCTATTTAATTTCTTACTTCTTCTCTCCCGGTTTCTTCGCTTCTTCCTTTTTGGCTCCCGCGGCCGGAGCGCCGGCAACCGGAACTGTTCCGCCTTCAACCGGAGCGCCTTCAACCGGAGCAACTTCAGCAACAACCGGTTCCGGTTCAGCTTCCACCTTCGGTTCTCTGACGGCGGTAATCATTTCATTGGTATGGCTAGTGGCGCTGATGCTCGGCGGCAAAACCAAATCATTGATTCTGATGGCGTCTTCAAAAGTGTTTAAAACGGAGATATCAACGTCAATATGATCGATTAAATCTCCCGGCAAACATTCCACTTCCAAGTGGCTCATATTTTTAATCAAGACGCCGCCCAATTCTTTAATCGCTTTCGCTTCGCCGATAAAATGGAACGGGATTTCCGCCGTAATTTTTTCTTTCATGTTAACCTGATAAAAATCAACGTGGGTGAAAGTATTCTTCAGAGGGTTACGCTGGGTATCCTTGACCAAAACTTTAACCGGACCCGAACCGAAATCCAGACTGATAAGGTTAGATTCGCCGGCCTTAGAAAACGCCTTTTCAAAATCAACTTTCTTGATCTTTAAATTATGGTTCTCTGCGCCTTTGCCGTAAACTACGCCCGGGATGAAATCCACGCTCAATTTTTCTTGGCTTACTCTCGCTTGGGCCGATAATTTAATTTCCATATCGTTTTAATTTTTTATTACCTTTATTTTAATTTTTTATTTAGCTTTAATAACTAATTTTTGATTTGATGATGATGTTTTCAATTATTCCCACTAATAATAACAAAGAAATAAGTGAACTGCCGCCATAACTGATAAAAGGCAGGGGCAGGCCGACAACCGGCACCAGACCCAGGTTCATACCAATATTAATAAACATTTGGATAAAAATCAAGCCGGTCGCGCCTAAAAGGAAATAAATCCCGAAATCATTGTTTATTTTACGCAAAACTCGAAAACAACGGAAGAAAAAGATGGAATAAAAGCCTAAAACCATAGTTACTCCTAAGAAGCCTAATTCCTCTGATATTACAGCAAAAATGAAGTCATTTTGCGCTTCCGGCAAAAACTTTAATTGGGATTGCGAGCCGAAGCCGACCCCTTTGCCGGTTAATCCGCCGGAACCGATAGCGATAATGGACTGGGCGATATTGTAACCCGACCCCTGGGCATTCCTACTGGTGCCGGAAAAATTAATTATTCTTTCCTTCTGATAGTCTCCAAACAAGAAAAACCAAGCGAAAACAAATAATACCAAGCCCCCCAAGACCGTCATAATAAAGTATTTCTTATTAAACCCGGCCGTAAGCAGCATGATAAGCCAAATCGCCCCCAAAATCATGGCGGAACCGAAATCCGGTTGTAGCAAGACTAAACCGGCCGGAATAAGGGCGCTGAAGGCGGAGCCGAAAAAATGGCGAACGGTTTTGACTCTGGTCGCCAGTCCTGAAAAATAACTGGCCAAGAACAGGATTAGGATAATCTTCACGAACTCCACCGGCTGCAAGCTAAAACCGAAAATATTGAACCAGCCCTTGGTGTCTCTTATGGTCTCGCCAAAAATAAGCACGGCGATAAGAGTAAGCACGGCCAAAAGATAGAGGTATTTATTCAGGCTCTTTAAGAAATAAGAATCGATGAAAGTAAAAAAGAACAGAAAGAAAAAGCCGATGCCGGCGAATAAAAACTGCTTCTTGAAATTAAGCAAGTCTAAATTGCTCTGTCCCAGAGCGACGCTATAAATTTCCACCAGGCCAAAGGCCACTAAAAAGAGGACAACGACGAAAATTATCCAATCAAAATTCTTAAAATAAAGCTTGAAGCGGTTTAACATATCCTAATTGGCGCTTGTTCCCTGATATTTCAGATAAACGTTATTGTCCATGATATTTATATCAGGGGCTACTTCCGTCCGATTAACGGCGTCAAAACGTCCCGGCCAACTGATTTTCACCGCCCGGGTTTCGCCCGATAAAAAACTCTGAAGCCGGTAGCGGTTAACCGCGATCAGATCTGATCCGCTATACAAAAAGATATTGAGAGGCGCTTCGTAATAACTGTAAGCGGTTTGGTTCTTGACGGAGAAGTCCAGGGTATTCAAATTTACCTTGTCCGATAAGCCGCTCAGCGCCGCGGTTGTGAAATTAAGATCGGAAATAGCGAAATCTAAGCGTTGGCTATAAAAATCCGTCCAACTTGGAATCTGATGCGCGTCGATGCGCCGCCAGAATATATCAGAAATACTGAAAGATACCTCGCTGCGACTGCCGCTAAATTCGCTCGCTAACGCCAGAATATATTTTTTTTCAGCGGGTAAAATAAAATCCTGGCCGCAAGCGACGTCCTTATCCCCAAGTTTAAAACAATAACTGAAATTCGCCAGGAATTTTTCGTTCGGGTTAGTTATTTGAATCGCCAAATCGGCCTGACCGTCGCCGGAAAAAATTTGAAGCGGAGAAATTTCTAAAACGCCCGGCGCCTGACGAGCCGAGAAAGACAGATTATCATTTAACAATTGAGCGTTCGGATCGCCGGAGGTGAGATAAACGACAAAGTAATAAGAGGAGTAAATAAAAAAGAAGGCCGACAACAAAATAAGAAAAATTATGAATATCTTAATCATCCGGCGGCGATGTTCCGCTACCCAGAGTCCGAAATTCATGCGTTTAAGGCCTACTCCCGCCTTATCGTTGTAATTTTTCAAGTCGATATCCTTATTCCGGCCATCGAGGTTTTCTTTTTTTGACATATTTGTGATATAATAATTTTATCTCTATTGTCAGTAATTACGTGTCTTCATCATACCATAATCTCATAAATTTTTAAATATTTTCGCCCTATGAAATCAATTAAAATACCTTTAAGCGTGCCGAGCCGCAAAAGGAACGAGTATCTGAAAAACCATCGCGTTCTGACTAATAATAGCGGTCATTTATTGCTTATCGCCGGCGATCAAAAAGTTGAACATTTAAACGATGATTTTTACGGTCCGGGCATAACTCCCGAAGATAAAAATCCGGAACATCTTTTTAAGATCGCGGCGGCTTCCGGCGGCGGGGCTTTAGCGGTTCATCTCGGCCTGATTTCCCGATACGGCCGCGACTACCCTTCTCTGCCTTATATCGTCAAGATAAACGGCAAAACTAATCTGGGCGAAGGCGAAAAAAATTCCAGTAAAGTTTGGTGGCCGGTTGAGGATGTTATTAAATTTAAGGAACAAAGCGGATTGAAAATCGCCGCTATCGGCTATACTTTATATCTCGGCGGTATTTACGAAGCTAAGATGTTGGCCAAAGCCGCGAAAGCGATTTTTGAAGCGCATCAGGCCGGATTACTGGCCGTACTTTGGGTCTACCCGCGCGGCAAGAATATCAAGGAAGAAGATGTTCATACTATTGCCGGCGGCGCCGGCGTCGCGGCGGCGCTGGACGCGGACTTCGTTAAAATAAAATATCCTTACGGATTAAAAGATAAGAAAGCGACGGCCGCGAGATTTAAGGAAGCGGTCGAAGCGGCCGGCCGAACCAAAGTCATCTGCGTCGGCGGCGATAAACGGCCGGTTAAAGAATTATTGGAACATTTAAAAGCGCAGGTGAGTATTTCCGGCACGGCGGGTCTGGCTGTCGGCCGCAACCTGCATCAACGGCCCCTGGAAGAAGCGACGAGACTGGGCGCCGCTTTAGGCGCGATTATTTTCCATGATAAAAGCGCGCCGGAAGCTTTAGCCATTTACAATAATAAACTAAAAACAAAGTCGGGCCGCTCTGCTAAATTTTTAGGGTTGTTCTAACCTGATTCTAATCTTATAAAAAACTTCGGCTGTCCGAAGTTTTTTTATTCTCGCGTCTCGCGCTTCTTTATTCCGCTTATTAGGTTTTGACTTCTATCGTTATCCTATCTACCAAACTCGGAGCTTTCTTAATGAAAGCGGGGGAAAAATTCAATTCATAATCTTTTATCTCGTTCTGGTTCTTTAAATATGTCCCGATCTGTTCGGCGCTAAGATTGACCAGCTGTTCCGGGTTAATGACGTTGGAATCGCTCTTTAATATCATCGTGCCGTTAAAAGTCGCCTTAACGGTCGCCGACTCGGAAACGGCATCGTAATTATCAAAACTATAAACGATATTTTCCGGTTTGAATTCGCCTAATTCCTTATTATCGGGAATAATCAGATTAAATTTAGCGGCGGCCAATTTAGCGGCGGCCTCTTTAGAGAAAGAAACGGCGATAATCTTATTGTCGGCGGAAGCGGTGAATTCTTCTTTTTTATCTCCGACCTTAGCGTTAATGGTGACGGTGGCGAGTTCGCTCACCAGGTAGAGCCAATCGCCGCCGCCGGTCGCGACCGCTTGTTTTTTAGCCGCTTCGGTCAAAGCGGCGTTAATGTCTTTGGCGGCCGCTTCCAAATCGCCGGAAGTAACATATTTTCTGACTTGTTTGGAGAAAACGAAAGCGACATCGCTTTGAGCGTAAATCTTGTCCTGTAATCCGAGCCACAGTCCGGGAATAGTGAAAGTTGTCGGCTTTATCGCCATCTCGACGGCTGGCTTGTCGGCATAGATATCAACGGCAACTTCACCGCCGGCCGGAATATTGACCGCGTTCTTGATTCTGAATAATTTATTGTCCGGGCTTAATAATCTGGTGGTCGCGACTAACGTCTGACTCTTGGGGGAGTTATTTATCAATCTGACTCGGCCGACAATATCTTCGCCCAGATAAGTTTCTCCCGAGGCCGGATAGGTCTTAGTCACTGCCGCGTTTATTTCTTTGATGATGCCGCTAATCTCTTCGCGCGGATCGTTAAGCAAAGCCAGAGCCGAGCTGGTCGTCGCTTTAGCTAGGCTGGCGTCCGTAATCTTCAACAGTAGAGTATCGCTGATACTCTCGCCCCTAAGACTAAGCCGAACCGTTAACTTGGAAAAAGAGAAATAGAAAACAGCCAGCGCCAAAAGGCCGACCAGGATTATGAATTTAATAACCAGACGGCGATATAAGCCGACGCTTCTGGGCTTGACTGTCCCGGCCGCGCCCGGCTTATCTTTCCGGCCGGCGGCGCCGGAACCGGCGCCGTCTTTAAGCGAATGCGCCAAATCGGAAAAATATTTTTTCTGGTTATCTATTTCTCCGTTCAATTCGCTCCCGGATTTGGCGCGACCGGATTTTTTTTCCATTTCACCCGTTTTGGCCGGCCGATACTCCGGCCAGCCGGCTTCCGCCAGCGGCTCGTCTTCAATAACATCAACCAGGACTGATTTAGTCCTTTTCCTGGGATGAATGGTTCTAACGACCGTTTTCTTTTCCGCGCGCGGATTTTTAAGCGCGGCGGCGGCGGGAGCGGATTTGGTTCTAGGCATAAACAAAAAAAAATTTAAAAAAAGTTTATAAAAAAATGAAGTCAATTTTCAATTAACTTCATTATAACAGAGTTTCTAAATCCGGACAATCAAATTTTTTTCAAATCGCCGTCCAGGATGACGGGCTGAAGCGCTTTCAATTCATCGCTATACAGCATTTTCGGGATTCCGAACAAAAAATAAACCTTTTTCTTTAAAATATGGGCGAAACCGGCCTCCAAGAAGGAATTGCCGCCGACATAATTATCAATCCCGCCCTTATCATAATTCAAAATCAGGATGCCGTCGGACGCTTTGATCTCCCGATAATATTCTCTGATCAGGTCGTACTTGATCTTATGCTTAACCGACTTCGTTTTAGTTTCCAGGGCTAATTGAGATCTGGCATAGCGTTCGGTGTTGCGCGGCAAGATGGCGATGTGGCCGAGCGCTTCCAAGCCGTCTTTTATTTCCATCATCTCTTTGGAGAAGATCATACTCCCGCAAATAACGATTTTCATAAAATTATTTGGCTATTTTAAGCGTTTTTAAGAAACGCTCTTTTAACTCTTTGTTGAGCCGGTCGTTGTTATCGACTCGAAAAGCGGTTTTGATTATTTTAGGCTTATCCGCTTCGGTAATCCGGAAATAAACCTCGTCGGCTCCGGGGTAAGACGCGAAAATATGGCGCAAATCTTCTAAGGCGGACGCCTTCGGTTCTTGAAGAAAAATGAGACGCAAAGGCCGGCCGGGAACTTTATCGGAGCCCGGGATTAAAGTTGAAGCCGGTTTAGATATAACGGAAGCGACGGGCGCAAGCGGGCGCGGGAATCTATTACCATTATCCTCGATTCCATTTCCCCCGCGATAACTCGCCTTAGCCGGATTCTCCAGCATTATTTTTTTGAACGCGTCTACGGAGACTTGCGGCGCGAGCGAATCTAGCGGCAGCGCCCGATTGACCAGCACTTTCACTTCTTGGTCTTTCTCGGAAACTTTGCTGTCGGTGATAATTGCCTGCCCACTGACCCAAAGAGACGCCGTTTCTTTTAAGAGACGCGGGAAAATCAAAAGCTCCACCGAATTAGTCGCGTCTTCCAGTTTAACGAATAACATCGATTCGCCTTTTCTAGTGATGATTTTTTTAATGGTGGAAATAATTCCGGCGACGATTACCCGGTCATCGCCCTTATGCCCGCTAAGAGCGGCGAGCGGCGTCGCGTAATTAACCAGATACGGCCGGAAGGCGTTAAAAGGATGCTCGCTGACATATAAGCCCAAAAGCTCTTTTTCCCAGATTAACTTTTCATTCTGCTCGGCCGGGGCCGCCGGATTAAGGCTGATATGGCTTAAATTGACGGCCGGCGAGGCGGCGAATAAACTGGCCTGCTTATTATCCTTATTCTTCGCCAGTTCCTTGTTGAAGCTCAGCATCCTTTCAATATTGGCGAGCAGTTGGCCGCGTTCACCGAAGTTATCCAAGGCGCCGCTCTTAATCAGGCTTTCCAAAGATTTTTTATTCAGATCTTTATCGGTCACCCGTTCTAAAACATCAAAAATATCTTTGTAGGGACCGTCCGCCTTTCTGACCCGGATAAGCTCCTCCGTGATGTGCTCGCCGACATTTTTTATCGCCTTCAGACCGAAACGGATAGTATTGATGTTTTTATCGCCGGCCGCCACGGCGCGATTGGCGCTCGTCCCGGCCGTAACCACGGTGAAAGTCCCGAATGATTCATTAATGTCCGGAGCCATGATCTTGATTCCCATATTACGGCATTCTTCAATCTCAATCGCCACGCGATCGGTGTCGCCCTGGTCGGAAGTTAAAAGCGCCGCCATAAATTCTACCGGCCAATGCGCTTTCAAATACGCGGTCTGATAACCGATAAGAGCATAGCAGGCGGCATGGCTCCGGTTAAAGCCATAACCGGCGAAAGGTTCAATAAAAGAAAAAACTTTCTCGCCCAATTCTTTATAAACGCCGTTTTTCACTCCGCCCTCGATAAATTTTTCTTTCTGTTCGGCCAGTAATGAAGGGATTTTCTTACCCATGGCTTTGCGTAAAATATCGGCCTGACCCATGGTAAAGCCGGCTAAATCTCTGGCGATCTGCATGACTTGTTCCTGATAAATCGCGACGCCGTAAGTCTTTTCTAAAATAGGCGCCAATTTCGGGTGAAGATAGCTGACTTTTTTGGTTTGGTGCTTGCCGGCGATATAATCGGGAATCCATTCCATCGGTCCCGGACGGTATAAGGCGACCATGGCGATAATATCTTCAAAAACCGTCGGCTTCAGTTCGCGCAGACAACGTTTCATGCCGGAAGATTCAAACTGGAAGACGCCGGTAGTTTCCCCGGTTTGAAATATCTTATAAGTCTTAGCGTCATCAAGCGGAATCTTATCAATATCTATTTCCAATCCGCGGGTATTCTTAATGATTTTTAGGGCCGATTCAATGATAGTCAAATTTTTTAAGCCCAAAAAATCCATTTTTAACAGGCCCAAATCTTCAACCGGATGAAGCGAATATTGTGAGATGACGCTCTTATCGGCGGAAGAAGCGTATTGGATGGGCACGTATTCAGTCAAGGGATCCTTAGTGATGAGCACGCCGCAGGCGTGCGTTGAAGCGTGGCGCGCGACGCCTTCCAGGCGCTTCGCGTAATCAAGAATTCTCTTGGCGGCCGGTTCGCTGTTATACATTTCCTTTAATTCGGGAACGGTCTTGAGCGCTTCATCCAGCTTCATGAACATCGGAATACTTTTGGAAATCTTATCGCAATATTCATACGGTTCGTCTAAAACGCGGCCGACATCGCGCACGGCCGCCCGAGCCGCCATCGTTCCGAAAGTGATAATCTGAGCGACATGGTCTCCGCCATACTTCTTTTCCACGTATTTCAAAACTTCACCGCGGCGCGTATCGGCAAAATCCATATCAATATCGGGCATGGAGACACGATCGGGATTTAAGAAGCGTTCAAAAAGCAAGTCATATTTAAGGGGGTCTAAATTAGTGATGCCGGTCAGATAGCAAACAAGCGACCCGGCGGCGCTGCCGCGGCCCGGACCGACGACAATCTTATTGTCTTTCGCCCAATTGATAAAGTCGGCGACAATCAAGAAATAAGACGGCCAACCCATTTTCGTTATCACCGCTAATTCATATTCTAAACGTTCTTGAATTTTTGCCATTTCTTCGTCGCTCGCTTCGGGAAAGCGCTTGCTAATTCCCTGCTCGCACCATTCTTTCAAATAAGAAGCGCCGTCATATCCGCTCGGAACTTCAAAATGCGGCAATTGGATATTACCCAATTCAATTTCCACATTGCACATCTCCGCGATTTTCAAGGTGTTTAGGATTGCTTCCGGCGTATCTTTGAAGGCGGCGATCATTTCCGCGTTCGGGCGCAAAGAATAATCGCCGTGACCGAGCATTTTCATCCGGTCGGTGTCGGTAATTTTTTTCTTGCTCTGCAAACATAACAGGATATCCTGCGCTTCGGCATCCTCCTTCTTGAAATAATGAACATCATTAGTCGCGACCAGAGGTACGCCCAATTCACGGGAAAATTTAATCAAAGCCCGATTGACCTTATCCAGATCTTCCAGTTCCGGATGATCCATTATTTCCAAGTAAAAATTACCTTGGCCGAATAAATTATTGTATTCGCTTATCCTGATTTTGGCTTCTTCCAGCTTATCGGCGCTAATTAAGCGTGGAATCTCGCCGGCGAGACAGGCCGTCGAAGCGATCAAACCTTCATGATGTTTTTTTAGTATTTCCCAGTCAATCCGCGGTTTATAATAAAACCCCTCGATGTGAGCGTGAGAAACGAGCTTGATGAGATTCTTATAGCCGACCAAATTCTTAGCTAATAAAAGCAAATGATAGCCGCGGCCGTCTTCGCGCGTATTCTTATCAAAACGAGAATTAGGAGCAACATAGGTCTCAACTCCTAAAATCGGCTTAATTCCCGCCTTTTTAGCCTTCTGATAGAACTCTATGACCCCGTACATGGTTCCGTGGTCGGTCAAGGCGATGGCCGGAGACCCTTGATCTTTAGCAAAATTAACCATCTCGTCCAGCTTAGTTAAGCCGTCAAGCAAGGAATAATGACTATGATTGTGGAGATGGACAAAAGACATGGAGAAATACTTTAAAAAAAATTAAGTTTTCTCTTATCATTCTAGTATAAGAAGCCTAGACTGACAACTTGACACTATTTTATAAAAAAAGTATAGTTGAAGTAGTTCTTAATAACTAGGTTGGTTCGCCCGGGACGGGATTCAGGTTAGTTAGGCAGGTTTCGTAATTCATTCATCTTCCCTACCGGGAAGGCTCTTTGTTTCATAAAAGAGCCTTTTTCATAAAAGGAGATTTTTTCTTATAAGAAGAGCCGGCGACCCGGCTCTTTTATTATGTCTGTCTGATTATTGATTATTATCATCATCTTCCTATGGCTTGTTTATTTTTTTTAATATCGTCATTAATTCTTCTTCGCTATAAAAATCAATCACTATCTGGCCGCGCTTACCCCGTCTCTTTAATTCCACTTTAGTCCCCAAAAATTCGCCTAATTCGTTTTCTCGGGCGCGGTCGGAATAATCTTTTTCTTTCATTTCTTTAGTGCCGGTCAGCCTCTTGATCTCCGAACCGGTGGCCGCGACCGTCAGGTTCTGACGCAAAATTTTCTTCAGCATGTTCAGCTGTTTCGCTTCGTTTTCCAAGCTTAATAAATATTTAGCGTGCGCCTCGGAAATCTTGCCATCCGCCAAGGCGTCTTGAATCGCCTTTGGCAGAGCTAAAAGCCGTAAAGCGTTAGCGACGCTCGAACGAGCCTTGCCGACTTTCTTGGCCGTCTCTTCTTGGGTAATATTAAATTCATCAATCAAACGCTGGTAAGCCCGGGCGGTTTCCAAGGGATTAAGATTTTCGCGCTGAAGGTTTTCTATCAAAGATAATTCCAATTTCTTCTGGTCCTTCTCCTCTCGAACTATCACCGGCACTTCTTTTAAGCCGATGAGTTTGGCGCCGCGTAAACGGCGTTCGCCGGCGATAAGTTCAAACTTATCCCCTTTTCTGGTGACGATTAAGGGCTGGATGATCCCATGCTGTTTGATGGATTCCGCTAGATCATTTAAAGCGCCTTCAGAAAAATGCGTCCGCGGCTGTCGGGGATTGATATCTATTCTGTCGGGGTTTATTCTTAGGATTCTGTCGCCGTCGTTTAAAACCACGGTTTCCTCTTCCGAGCCAGCCGCTTTAAAAGGGTTTTGTCCGTAAGTAACAGTTTTTTTGGGGATTAAGGAGCCGAGTCCTCGGCCTAAACCTTGGGGCATATATTATTAAAAAATGAAAAATTAAAGAATTTAAAAATTATTTTTCCAAGCTCAAAATTTCTCGCGCCAACCCTTCGTAAGCCTTGCCGCCTTTGGATTTCGGATCGTAATGCAAAATAGAACGGCCATAGCTCGGCGCTTCCGCCAGACGGACGCTGCGCGGAATGACGGAACGGAAAATACGATTCGGGAAATATTGATACAATTCGCCCATGACCGACTCCGACAATTTATTACGGCGGTCAAACATAGTTATGACCGCGCCCATGATGCCCAGACCGGGCTTCAAATTATTTTGAACCAAGCCGATAGTTTCCAGCAGCTGGCTTAAGCCCTCTAAAGCGTAATATTCGCTTTGGATAGGGATGAGAACTTCATCGGCCGCGACCAGACTGTTGACTGTCAAAAGTCCGAGCGAAGGCGGGCCGTCAATGATAATATAATCAAAATCTTTTTTAATTTCTTCTAAAATATTGGCCAGGAGGAATTCGCGATTATCAAGACCAACCATTTCGACGCTGGCCCCGGCTAAAGATATGGTCGCCGGAGCGATATGAAGGCCTTTTTGAACCGTCCTCTTAATGACTTCAAAAAGCGGCTTATTGCCGACTAGAGCCTCATAAATACCGGCCTCTAAAGTACGATGATCGATTCCCAGCCCGGAAGTCGCGTTCGCTTGGGGATCAATATCAACCAAGAGAACCCGTTTGCCCAGGTGAGCCAAATAAGCGCTAAGATTGACGGAAGTTGTGGTTTTCCCGACCCCGCCTTTTTGGTTAACGATGGCAATTATTTTCCCCATATAAAGATATTATATAGCAAAGAATCTCTTTTGACAATTAATAATTTATTGATTATACTAGACTCGTAATAATAATCGCCCGAGTGTCGAAACTGGTAGACGATCACGACTCAAAATCGTGCGGCCTCACGGCCATGTGGGTTCGACTCCCACCTCGGGCACATTTATAAAATGGAGAAAGATAAGAATATTTTAGCATACATAATAGGGGTGGCTATCGGAGACGGGAATCTTTCTAATCCGAATGGACGAGCGGTAAGGTTAAGGATAACTTGCGATTTGAAATATAAAGGACTTATAGCTAAAATATCAGCTACGGTACAAAAATTACTCCCCAATAATAAGGTATCTATAATAAATCGCGCCTCAACGTATTGCGATATCAGTTGCTACTCCAATAAATGGGAAAGTTTACTCGGCTGGAGGGCAAAAGGAGGATCGAAATATAAACAGAACGTCTCCGTGCCAGATTGGATTAAACTAAACAAAAAATATTCCACATCCTGTCTAAGGGGATTATTAGAAACAGACGGATCGATTTATAAAGACAGGGGCTACAAGATGGTTAATTTTGTTACAATAATTCCAAAATTATCTTCTGATGTTGTAGAAATTATTAAAAATATAGGCTTCCTTCCAAATATTTATAAAATAACATCGACACCGATAGCCAGATATACCATAAGAGTTTCAAAGAATGTTGATTTATTCCTGAAAGCCGTAAATTTCACAAAAGACTAATATTATATACTGTAAATAAAAAGACCCTGGTTCGTTCTTTCTTCGCCGTTTCTTTTCAAATAAAAAGGGATATTATAATCAAAATAAGCTAGGCTATCGGCGTTCATTAACAAATTAGATTCTTCATCGCCACCGAACTCATGGTTCTCCACTAGATGTTTAACTTTATCAATGATTTTTTGCTCATATCCGTGTTTCTGTAGAATATCAGCAATAAAATTAGCAGATCTCATACAATGCTCTTTATAGATTCTATTTCTTCCTTAACTATATTAAAATCGGACATAATACTACTGCGCTTTTTTAAACCTAACCGTAAATACCGGCTCATATTCGACTTTATTTTCATCCACAATCTTTATCAGTTCCCCGCTCGTCAATTGACCGATAGCCAAATCGCTCAAAAGCTGATTGTCACCGGCGATATTCAATTTCAAGCCTTCAAGCTTATCGAACTCTTCTTTAAAATCAGAAGCGACCGACGTTTCAATCTTTTTCTTTTTTAATTTTAAAACATTGAGTTCTTCTAAGGTCTGATGATAATCACCATTGACCGACAGGGCGTCGCGGTACATAGTTTTTAATTCGCGCTGTTCTTTTTTGCGGTCTTGGATGCGTTTGAAGACATCGGGGAGGGCTTGAGCCATAATAATTGAAAATTAATTTTTTATTACGCCAACTATTATAGCACAAAAAATAAAAAAGCCAGCAAACAAAAATATCCTTAAACAATATTAATAAATTATTTTAAAGCCGCAATTATTCCTCCGCCCAGAACCTGTTTCTTATCATAAAAAACCACACTCTGCCCCGGCGTCACGGCGCGCTGCGGTTTGACGAAAGCAACCAGGTAATCAGTTTTATTTTGGGAACTCATCTTATTTTTTCGTCTGTTTTTATTATTTAAAGTCACAACGCAACTGACGGCCGGATGGCCGTAGCGAATAACCGCCTCGCACTTAAAAGATTTTTTCGGCGCTCGGCCGGAGAGCCAATTAACTTTCTTGGCGATTAAACCCTTCTCATATAGTATATTCTCATCCCAGTTCTTGACGACATAAAGAATATTTTTTAGGTAATCAAATTTAGCCGCGTAATAAGGCCCGGTTCCGCCGACCAGGCCGCGGCGCTGACCGATAGTGTAGAGCGGCAAGCCCTGATGCTCGCCGATCTTCTTATTCGTGTCCAGGACTCTGATATCGCCGGGGGTAAGCTTCAGATATTTTTTCAAAAAATTATTATGGCTGCCGGATAAAAAACAGATATCCTGGCTTTCCGGTTTAGCCGCGACCTTCAAGCCGAACTTCGCGGCTAATTTCCGGACTTCCGGCTTAGTATAACTGCCGAGCGGAAACAATAAATGCTTTAATTCGTCGGGCGTAAATGTATACAAAAAATAAGACTGATCCTTATTCTTATCTTTAGCTTTAAATAATCGGTATTTGCGGCCGACTTTTTTAATGTTCAAATAATGGCCGGAAGCGACATAATCAAAACCAAGGGCGCAGGCGTGCTTTAATAATAAACCGAGTTTAATCCGTTTATTGCAGACAACGCAAGGATTGGGCGTCCGGCCGGCTCCGTATTCTCTTAAAAAATTATCCACGACCGCCCGTTTGAAAGGCTCTGAAAAATTAAAAGTATAAAATGGAATGCCGATTTTACTGGCGACGGCGCGCGCGTCCAGAAGCGACTCCAAAGAACAACAGCGGTTCTCCGCTCCCGCGCCAAGCGTCTCGTCTTTCCAGAAATGCAAAAAGATTCCGGAGACGTCATACCCTTGGTTTTTCAGAAGCTGGGCGGCGACGCTGGAGTCAACCCCGCCGGACATGGCGACGAGGACTTTTTTCTTAGAAAAAATCTTTCTGGCGCCAGAAGCTTTCTTCTTGAAAAGCGTCTTTTTTATCGATTTTTTATTAGCTGTTTTCCGGTGCTTTTCTATTTTCATGTAATTCTTTAAACAATTCTAAATATTCTCCCGCGGTTTTATCCCAAGAAAACATCCGGGCTTGTTCATATCCTAAGGCTATCAGGCGGGCGCGCAATTTGGCGTCAGTTAAAACGAGTTTTATCGCCTCAAATATCTCTTCCGATTTATGAGGATTAATCATTATTCCGGCGTCCGCGACTATTTCCGGAAGGCTGGAAACATTGGAGCAGACGACCGGCGCGCCGTAAGCCATCGCTTCCAGGGGCGGAAAGCCGAAGCCTTCGTAATAAGACGGGTAAACGAAAACGGCGGCCCGGGAATATAAGATTTCTTTGGCTTCTTCATCGATATAACCGAGAAATTTTATCTGGTCTTGATAAGGCGAGGCCTGCCAATCGGCATAAATCGGCGCGTTCTTCCAGCCGGGAGCGCCGGCCAAAACTAAACTGAGTTCCTTAAAATTATCAATTCCGCCGGGGACAGACGCTGCAACACCGCTATGCGCCGACTCTTCGCTCTCGCGGCGCAGTTTATCGTAAGCTTTGATCAGGCCGCCGATATTCTTGCGCGGTTCGATATTACCGACATAAAGAATAAAAGGCCCGCTGATGTTTAGTTTACTAAGACAAGCTTTGATTTTCTCCGCCGCCCAGTCTTTTTTAACGACATTGTTTCCGGAATAGATCACCTTGATTTTGGCGGCGTCAATTCCGACTAATTCCATAATATCATTTTTCG
>Ga0268276_1000152_pt1 | contig 83035 bp, 82 predicted proteins | sample saktaG_4_FD_190145 | JGI IMG/M metagenome (GOLD analysis project Ga0268276, IMG submission 190145) | Saline water microbial communities from Sakinaw Lake, British Columbia, Canada - sak_2010_1_5_45m | ecosystem: Environmental > Aquatic > Non-marine Saline and Alkaline > Saline ... | reverse complement strand
TTTTCTTGTAGAAATCTAGGAATTCTTGTGTTTTCTTCTCAATGTCTAGGGTGATAGTCTCTGTTCTTTCAACTTTGCGGGTTGTGGGGTTGGTGTAGGTGTATTCGGCTGTAACAACATTATCAACATTTCTGTTACTCTCCTTACCTGTGGTCTTATTTAACAATTTCTGCATCTCTTTGGAAAAATCATCCCCCGGACCTTTTTCACCGCCCAAAAATTTTTCGGCTTGACCCCTCACCCCCTTTCCTCTCTTACCGAAAGGATCAAGTTCGGCAATTTCTTTTAGGGTCAAATGCTTCACATTACCAGATTCTTTTCTCAATTCTTCTACCGCCTCACCACCACGCATAGCTTTTATGGTATTCAAATCGAAAATATCTTTTGGTAAACCCAACTCTTTTGCCGACAAAGTCAGTAGAAATCCGCGAGATGCCAAAATTTTTGCCACCAATATTCTATCTTCTTTTGGATATTCCTCGAATGTCAAAGCGGTTTTGAATCTTTCATCCAAAAATTCAGAGAAAGACTTATTAGATTTTCGTGTTTGCCTCTCTACAAACCAAGAGGATAGTACTGCCTCTACCGAACCTTGCGTCATAACAAATTTCTTGAGCGAATAGACTTTCCCACCAGCATTTATGGCTCCGGCTTTTCTGGCAACCTCCTGATCTGTTTCATTCGTATAGGATTCCTGAATATCGGCCATAACCTTACAAAGATTTGGTAACGTGGTATTGAGATCATAAAAAGACATATCCAACGAACCATTACTATTCAAAAGGCGAGACAACATAATATCATAAGCTTCATCTGGTGGAGTATACCTAACTTTGAGATTATTTTGCTCGAATTCTCGGGCGATTTCGGGTGGAAGATCTTGTCTTTCTGGATTCTTCTCTGATTTCAAATTGGCGGTAAATATCATCTGGAAACCAGGCATGATTTCGACGATTCCATTTCCGGTAATGTTTATTCTATCCCCAACTTTCGCGTTGAAGATACCCTTAATGAAAACCATTTGTTCCTTCGGTAAGGCCGTAAATTCATCGAAGATCACAGTCTTACCCTCTGTCATAGCTGTCACCAAAGGCCCATATATTTCCACCGTTTCTATCGCCCCACCTTTTGCCGGCCTTATCCCAGTTTTACCCCATACATTCGACTCTTTTGTCTGCGGATTGCAAAAGACCATCTCTGGGTCTTCACCCGTGAAATGTTTTGCCGCGAATCTGGCCAGAGAAGTCTTACCAGTACCAGTCGGACCATGAAGAAACATTGACTTACCAGTAAGCATCCTATCACCGATCGCCTCAAGATCCTTCGCTGTGCTCGGGGTGATACATATATGCCCACTTTGTGACAAATCCTCTTTATATCTGACCAATTCTGCCTGTCGAAGTAAAGTTGCGTCTGTTCGTTCCAAAACTTTCTCATTTCCTTTTATCTCTTCCTGAACAGTCGAGAAGATTGGTTCAAGTGATTTCTTTGTCGCCAATGAAACTTTCGGATTCAAAATATCAAACATCCTCCTCATACGAAAATCTTTTAGATCAGCTATTTCTTCCATCGCTTTTTGTGGTACTTCTATTCCCGGATTTTCTCCCTTGATAGTTTCAAGATCGATCTGAGTCTGACCGTCCACTAACTCTTCTTCATATTCAGTTCTTTGCTTTCTTATCGCTTCCTTAGCGGCAGTAAGAGAATCGAAATTTGCGACCTTGAAACCTTCTGCTTCTTTATTTAGTTCAATAGCCTCGGTTTTGTAGTGTCTTTCAAATATCTTCTCTTTCGAAGATTTCTTATCCGCTTTACCGGATAAAGCTGTTTTAACATCCACCCCAAGCTCGCTTATATCGCTTTTTAGTTTTTTCCTTTTTTCGAATACTTCATAAAAGTTTTTCATGTCTCAATTTTATGATATATCATATATATTGTCAACTCTTGGATAGGGTTATTCATGTAATTCATATAAGGCCTTTTCCATGTTATACTGCGTTTACGATACGCAATACGACATATTGCGTCGTGAATTAATAATTAATTTCAAAAAATTTACAAAATATATGAAAAAAAAACACCCTTCTGTGATTATGGTCTTGGCGGCTATTGTCATATTTCCAACCGTAATTTTCGCCCAAAATACTCCTTCGATACCGATTAGTTCCACAACTAGAGACAGACTTCGCGCCGCAGTTGATCGTGTCGAACAAAATGTTGACGTTAAGCTCCAAAATGTGAAAGCTAACGCCGATACCAGGAACAATACCATTGAAGAGCGTCAAGCTATCGCTTCAAGCACTCGAGCCGAAGTCGGTGAACTGAAGACTGAGGCCAGAGAAAATATCAAAAATGCTTCCACAACCGGGGAAAGACGCGAGATTCGCGTAGAATTACGAAAAGAGTTATTCAAGATTGAATTGAATAGACTCGTAAATCAACTCAACTTATCATTGAGAAACATGGAACAGATCAGAAGTCGCATAGAGTCTAGAATAGAAAAAGCGACCGCCGCAGGCAAAGATATGAGTCAAACCGAAACTTTACTCGTTATGGCTGATGGCAAAGTCACAATAGCGAAGCAAGCCATAGAATCCCTGAAAGCCGTCGAATCCGATCCAACAACAGTATTGACAGCAGGTACTTCAACTATTATTAAGCTCGAAAAACCTCGTCAATACGGCGCGAATGCCATAAAAGCCGTAAATGAGGTCCGCGTGGCTCTGAACGCCGTTGTGGTATCAATCGCGCGCGGTATGGGCGTCAAACTGGAAACCTCAACTTCCGCGAGTAATTCCACAAACAAAACAAACTCTGCTACAACCAAAACGCATGAATAGTAATTATTAACTAAAATAATATCTAATACCATGAATCCAAATGAACAAACAAGTGATCATAAAAGTGTGGGTCCAATCGTAGCAGTCTTAGTGATAGTCCTTGTTCTCATTATCGCCGCTCTTTATCTTTTCGCGTCTAGAATCAATAATCAGTCTCCGACCGAGAATACGAATCCCGTCACGACTGAGACCACGGAAGCAACGGGTAAAACTATCGAGACTGTTCCGGAAATCACGAATACCGCCGATGATTTACAGTCTCTGCAAAACGATTTGAATGTCTCCACGCAAGGGCTAGACAGTCAGAATTTCTAATGTAAACTATCTTCCATGGAAAATAAGCCGAAATCATATGATTCCGTTGTCTTGAAACAGCTGGAAAGATCAACCGTGGAAATCACGGGTTCAATTAGTACGGATATATGGCAGAAGAATCGCGCGCGGGCGCTAATAAGTTTCAATGAATCCATAACCGTGGATGGTTTTCGCAAAGGCATGACGCCGGAGAATATATTGATAGCAAAAGTTGGGTCTATGGCCGTGCTCGAAAAGATGGCGGAAATCGCCATGTCAAAAGCTTATTTCGATATTATCATGGACAATAAGATAGACGCCATCGGTCGTCCGAATATTCAGCTTACGAAACTCGCCGAAGGCAATCCGCTTGAATTCAAAATCATAACCGCCATCATGCCGAAAGTGAACTTGCCTGACTATGCGAAGATCGCAAAAGATGAAATCGCAAAAACCGATGTTAAAGACAAAAAAGAGAAAGTTACTGACAAAGAAGTTGAAGAAGCTATTATTCGCATCTGTAAATCTCACGCATTTCATGAAGGCTCCACTTCCGCCAAGGCTACGGAGGACAAGCATGACCATGAAAAGACGACGCCAGAGGAACATAGGAAGGAATTGGAAAAGAATATGCCGGAATTGACCGATGATTTCGTGAAGAAGCTCGGTAATTTCAATGATGTTCCGGATTTCAAAGACAAGTTGAGCAAAATGATCGCCGAGGAAAAAGTGAATGTCGCTCGCGAGAAGCGCCGTATTGCCATTGCCGATGCTATCTCCAATTCTTCAACCGTTGAATTACCCGAAATTCTGATCGAAAGCGAGATACACCGCGCCGAAGCGCAATTCAAAGCTGACATAGAGCACATGAATGTGAAGATGGAAGATTATTTGAAACACGCCAAGAAAACTATGGAAGAGATTCGCAATGAATGGCGACCGCATGCCGAGAAGAAAGCCAAACTTCAACTTATCTTGAATGCCATCGCCACTAAAGAAAATATTAAACCTGATCCAAAAGAAGTTGAGACCGAGGTTTCTCATATCCTAGAACATTACAAAGATGCCGATCGCGAACACGCCACCACTTATGCCGAGACCGTGCTCACGAATGAAAAAGTTTTCCGATGGCTGGAGGAATAAAAAAGAACGGACAAATCCCGTGAAACGCATTTCGTAATGAAATCCGTTATTTGGCAAATACCATGAGTGAGAGCGTAGCAACAACGGCAGTTTCGGTGCGAAGCACTTGCCTCCCTAGACAAAATACTGAGATACTGTTCTTGTGAAACGAGGAAATTTCGTTCGGCGACCAACCTCCCTCTGGACCTATTATGATTGCCACGGGAGAATTTGAATCACTTAACCTCCTGATGTCGGATATCGAGGTAAAATTCTCCTCAGTATGAAATACGACCGACGAAATATTTTTTTCTTTCAAAAATCTTATTGATTCTTCAAGAGAAATAATCTCATAAATTTTCGGAACATTCCCGCGACCGTTTTGTTCACTCGCTTCCACTGCGATCTTTTCTAGCCGTTCCATATTCAAGGATTTCTTTAGACTTCGCTCCGCAATGATCGGAATAATATTCGTGACGCCAAGCTCAGTCGCTTTTTCAACGATCCATTCAAAAGTATCTTTTTTCACTACCGCCACACATAAATATATTTCGCGTGTTGGCATGTATCGACTTTTACTCGATGAAATAATAGATAATTGAGCAGACTCTTTACCAAAATTTTCAATTCGACATTCATAGTCATTACCAGACCCGTCAAAAACGACGATCAAATCTCCCACGATCAAACGAAAAACCCGGCGAATCTGATTCACTTGCTCCACTGATTCAATCGTGATTTCTTTTTTGTTTCCGATATTTTCGGAAATATAGAATCTGTGTAGTCTCATATTATTTTCGATGGCCACATATCCGACAGAATATTCATTTCTGTCGGATATGTGAAAAAATTATTTCTTCGCACCACCGGTTACATGATCAACAATTCCATATTTCTTCGCCTCTTCCGCGTCCATGAAGAAGTCGCGATCTACATCCTTCTCGATTTTCGCAAGCGATTGCCCTGTAATTTTCGCGAGTAATTTATTTATTGTTGCCCTCATCTTCACGATATGTTTCGCGCTTATCTCAATATCCGAAGCCTGCCCTTCCGCGCCTCCGAGCGGCTGATGAATCATTACCTCCGAATTCACGAGCGCCGAACGCTTCCCTTTTGTCCCGGCCGCGAGGATAAGTGCCGCGCCCGAAGCCGCGATACCCACGCAAACCGTGGCAATATCATTTTTGACGTAATTCATGGTGTCAATGATCGCCAAAGTCGCGCTCACTGACCCACCCGGTGAATTGATATAAAGTGAAATCTCTTTTTTCGGATCTTCGCTTTGCAAGAATAGTAATTGGGCAATAACAAGGTTCGCGATATTATCATCAATCGGACCACCCAAAAAAACGATATTGTCCTTCAAAAGTCTTGAATAAATATCATAAGCCCTTTCGCCAAAACTACTTTTCTCAATAACGGTTGGTATTAACATGTTTTTATTTGATTATTATTCATTTATTGACACATCATACATCATATGACATCTATTTGCAAGCACACGCAACAGAGCACATACTCCCTATAGAGCATTGCCAGAGGCATAATCTATGGCATTTTTTTCTTTGGCCCGGAGTATTCCGTAGATGCTGTCCGCTCTATGGGAGTATGTGCTCTGTTGCGTGTGCTTACAAACCTTATCAAACGCTTTACATTATTCTCAATCTCCTGTATGATACAAATGTTACCAAATTTAATTTTGAATCCGCTTTTACGGACTCGAGTGACACCAAAAACATTTATGAAACTTGAACGATATAGTTTACCGAAAAAGACTCATAAAAAACTTATTTCACCTTAGTTCGTAAGAGCGGTTCACACCGCATATGTCATTAAAACTAGTAGCACTCTTCCTCTCTATCGCGGGGGTAGCGGGAGTTGCGATCGGATACTATCTGCGACTTATCATTTCCTTGGGCAAGAAGGGTTCCATGGAGCTCGAAATCAAGGAGATGCTTTTGGCCGCCAAAGAAGAAGCCAAAAAGATAACTCAAGACGCTGAAGCGAAGGCAACCAAATTAGCCGAAGACGCCAGGCATGAGATAAAAGAAAAAGAAGAGAAAATAAATCAGACAGAATCCCGCCTCATTAAAAAGGAGGAATTCTTGGACAAACGTCAGACGGATATGGACAAAGAAGTTGAGGTTGTGAAAACGCGCGTCGCGGAAATCAAAGTTATTCGCGAACAAGCTGACAAACTCGAAGAACACCGCAAACTTGAACTCGAAAAAGTTGCCAGACTATCATCCGAAGAGGCTAAGCAGGAACTTATCAGGATGGTTGAGAAACAAAGCGAAGAAGATATTATGCTTCGCATGAATAAGTTAGACAATCAAGGTGAAGAAATACTTGAGAACAAAGCCCGAGATATTTTGGCAATTTCTATTCAACGACTCGCTTCTTCCGTCGCTTCAGACATTATGTCCACCGTTGTTCCCATTCCAAGCGATGACATCAAAGGCAAAGTTATCGGTAAAGAAGGCAGAAATATCAAAGCTTTCGAGCGTATTTCCGGCACTGAAATCTTGGTTGACGACACACCCGGCGCTATTACAATTTCTTCGTTTGACCCCGTTCGTCGCTATGTCGCGAAGATAGCTCTTGAAGAACTCATCAAAGATGGTCGTATTCAACCAGCCCGTATAGAACAGGTTGTCGAGAAAGCTAAGCAGGATATAAATAAAACAATCAAAGAAAAAGGTGATCAGGCCGCGTATGAATGTGGCGTTCTCGGTCTTGACCCGCGAATTCTACTTATTCTCGGCCGTCTCCATTTCCGCACCAGTTATGGCCAAAATGTACTTCTCCATTCCATGGAAATGGCCCATATTGCTGGAATGATCGCCGAAGAATTGGGCGCAAATGTCCAAATCGCGAAAGCTGGCGCTTTACTTCATGATATCGGCAAAGCTCTAGACCATGAAGTTAGCGGGACCCATGTGGAGATCGGTAAGCGTATATTACAGAAATTCGGCGCGCCTGAAGAAGTTATCAAAGCCATGCAAAGCCATCATGAGGAATATCCTTATGAGACTATAGAATCTCGTATTGTTCAAACTGCTGATGCCATATCAGGCGCTCGTCCTGGAGCTCGCCGTGATAATATTGAGAATTACTTGAAGCGTCTCGGCGATCTTGAAGCCACAGCTAATTCATTTCCCGGCATTGAGAAATCATATGCCCTTCAAGCTGGCCGCGAAATCCGCGTCTTCGTGAAGCCGGAAGAAATTGGCGATGTTGAAGCCAAGAATCTAGCTCGCGATATCGCCGTGAAGATAGAAAAAGACTTGAAATATCCGGGTGAAATCAAAGTTATTGTCATCCGCGAAACTCGTACTATTGAGTTCGCCAGATAGTATCTCATACCGACCGCCCTCCTTGGACATAAGGATTTTTGTTCCATGTTTCAATAGAAATGATTCAATATTTGCCCCAAAAATAAAAAGATGTCGTAATTCATAGTCATGTTGACAACCTATTGCTTAAAAAATGGCTTAATATATAATGTACCCTGTAGGTTCGAAACTCGATCCTCATTCGGTGAACCGTTGGCGTTCGAATTTGCCGAGAGCAAAGACGAAAGCTAAGGTGAGACGAACAAAGGGCCGAGACCAATTATTAGCTATTAATAATAATCAAAATGAATAAAGCAACCATAGCAGAAGCAGTTCACGGCGTCCTCGGTGGAACCAAGGTTCAAGCCGAACAAGCGGTCGAGACAATGATTAATACGATCATTGATGCCTTGAAGAAAGGTGAGGAAGTTTCCGTCGCAGGTCTCGGTATTTTCTCAGTCAAGCAACGCGCCGCTCGCGATGCCCGCAATCCGAGAACAGGCGAAGCCATCAAGGTTCCGGCCATGAAAGTTCCGAAGTTCCGCGCCGCAAAAGCCTTGAAGGACGCGGTGAAATAACTCTATTTTCATTATTCTTTCGAGCAAAAGGCCGCCATAGGGCGGCCTTTTGCCGATCTAATATCAATACTATATTTAGGTGCGGGATAGGAGAGTCGGACTCCTGACCACAGTTTGGAAAACTGTTATTTTACCGTTAAACTAATCCCGCATATCATGACATCGAAAGTAAAATCAATGTTATCAGCAATTCTGTCTTGAAACAATACACAAAATATAATATTCTCTCTTACTTCTCCTCAACCACTTTTTTGATTTCATCAACCTCTTTCTTCATATCTCGAACCATGTTTCGAATATTCTTTATTTCGTCTTCTTCTTCCTGAATTTCTCTCTCTGTTCTATCCGCCGTCTTTTTTTCTTTTTTTAAGCCACTAATCAATATTGTATCACCGATAAAATACGAAACGAAAAGACCAGTTGCAAGCAAGATCACGACAACGATAACGAGATTTGTCGGCTCATAGAACAACCAGCCAAGCCAACCACCTTGATCTTCCAAAATATCAGCCGTATGCCAAACTCCACGCCAGAAAAGTACTATCGCAATACCGCCAATAAATGTATACAGTATAGGAAAACGGCTTAAATGGGCGCGAATTTTGTCCTCAAGCTTGTCAAAAAATTTTATTGTTGCTTTTATCATATCTCTATTCCCTCTCCTCACTTCGTTCGGAGCGCCGGGATTCTGTCCTTACAGGACCAGTACAGGTTTCGTATTTTCTCAAAGCGAAGCTTCTCGAAAATATACTCAACCTTTTCAAATCCCTGAAAATTGCTCCGCAATTTTCCTCTCCTCACTTCGTTCGGAGCGCCGGGATTCTGTCCTTACAGGACCAGTACAGGTTTCGTATTTTCTCAAAGCGAAGCTTCTCGAAAATATACTCAACCTTTTCAAATCCCTGAAAATTGCTCCGCAATTTTCCTCTCCTCACTTCGTTCGGAGCGCCGGGATTCGAACCCGGAGTCACCTCTTCCCAAAAGAGGCATGTTAGCCGTTACACCACGCTCCGGTGATGCACTTCAGCGTAACATATTATTTCTAAGATTCATAATTTTAACGGTAATAGCAAGGCAATATTATTTTTCACAGCCGAGAACTTGTTTGAATGGAGTATAATTTGTTAGACATTTTGGCTCTGCATGTTATGCCCCGTGAGCCAAAATGTCTAACAAATTAACGACATGAGTCTCGCAGGATGTGAAAAATAATATTGCCTTGCTATTACACCTTAAATAATAAGATTCTCTAACCATTTCACATGAGCGCGATGGGTATTCATATTCAAAAAAACACAGAGGACATGGAATCGGAATGGAGTCTCAAGTCCCTCACCCTTTTCTTCCAAATATGTTTCAATAATTCTCCGCAAATGCTTGACCTTCCAGCCATCAACATTATCTTCTGGTCTATGAGTATCGAAATATTCCTCGGAAAAATCACCAATGACACTTTTCACTTCAAAGAAATGAATCATTTTGTCTTTTTCGGCAACAATATCTAGTTCGCCCCATTTTTTCAAATAATTACGATCAAGTATATGAAAACCCTTGCCTATTATGAATCCGCAAGCAATATTTTCACCAATATTCCCTTTTGCGCGTTTATGTAACACAGTATTCATGACCTTTAAAGTTATGAGATTGATAACTGGCTTAATCAAGCCATTTCTTCTTTAAGAACATTGTTCAAAAAGGCAAAATCTACATATTAAAGCCATTTTTCATGACTTTTATCACCATTGTACACAGACTTATCCACTGTTATACACTTTTTTAATTCTCCTCATAAACACAAAGTAAAATTTATCTCCCACATTAAGATTATTAACAATCCTACAATATTCATCGCTATCTAAAACACTTCGGAGTCTCTTTATTTTGTCTGTATTCTCATCAAGGACTAAATCCACTTCAAAATCTGAAGAGGGATCCTGTCCTTTTGCGATTTTTTGATATTTTTCTTTTAGCGATTTCTCTGTCTGGAATGGTACTTCTTCAAACTTAGCATCATTTGAAAATTTGGTTTGGGTTAATCCTTCTCGGGCTATAAAAGACCAACCCTCTAAGGCTTTACCCTTACAAAGTTTATCAAATTCAGACTCTTGATTAAAAAGATACTCTGTTGTATTAGCCATATAATATACAGTTAAACTGTGTGCGGGTAGGGAGAATCGAACTCCCACCTCGTCCTTGGCAAGGACGCGTCCTACCATTAAACAATACCCGCATAATTTCAAAATTACTTTACGAGTATAACTTATTTTATTATTTTATCAAAGTCTTTTTTCTTTTTGTGCGCCCGGTAGGACTCGAACCTACAAAATCAGTTCCGAAGACTGATGTGATATCCATTTCACCACGGGCGCGTTATATTATATTACCTCATATAGCAAAAAACCCCAAATTATGATAAAGTTTTCACGTGAAAACAACTCAAAATAATACGATACCAAATGAAATTGTAAATACCGTTGAAACACTCGAAAAAGCGGGCTATCAAGCATATCTTGTTGGCGGTTGCGTTAGAGACATATTTCTCGGAAAAAAACCGAGGGACTGGGATATTACGACAAACGCGAACCCCGGTGAAATTCAAGGGCTTTTCCCAAAAACTGTATACGAGAATGTATATGGAACCGTAGTTGTAATCAATGAGGCAACTGAAGATGATACATTGAGAAATGTTGAAGTAACCCCATATCGCCTTGAATCAAAATATACCGATCGTCGCCACCCTGACGAAGTTAAATTCAGCGAAAAGATAGAGGACGATCTAAAACGTAGAGATTTTACGGTAAACGCTATTGCCGTGTCCCTTTCAAATGGCGCTATAAAGGATATTATTGACTTATACGAGGGTTTCCAGGACATAAAGGACAAAGTTATCAAAGCTGTGGGAAATGCGCAGGATCGCTTCAATGAGGATGCTTTACGTATGATACGAGCGATTAGGCTTGCCGTTGAACTTGGTTTCACGATTGAAACGATTACTTACAAGGCTATTTGTGATCAAAATATGATACTGAAGGATATAGCGATGGAGCGAATTCATGACGAATTCATTAAAATCCTCATGTCTCCTAGCCCTAAAAAAGGTATAGAAATACTACATGAAACTGGATTATTGTTTCACGTGACACCTGAATTGGAAAAAGGGATAGGGGTTTCACAACCTCAAGCTCATGCACATGATGTATGGGAACATTTACTTCGTAGCGTACAATGTGCCGCCGACAAGAGTTTCGGTCTTGAATTACGTCTTGCAGCCCTATTCCATGACATTTCCAAGCCGAAAACTAAGGGTATTTCACGTGAAACACAACAGATTACGTTTTATAGCCATGAAGTAATTGGTTCACGTGAAACACGCAAGATTCTTGAAAAAATGAAGTTTTCACGTGAAATAACAGATAAAGTAGCAAATCTTGTCCGTTGGCATATGTTTTTTTCCGATACCGAGTTAATTACCCTTTCTGCCGTCCGCCGTATGATAGTAAATGTCGGAAAAGACAGCATTTGGGATCTTATGAACTTACGGTTATGTGACCGAGTTGGAACCGGACGCCCGAAAGAAAATCCATATCGACTAAGAAAGTACAAAGCAATGATAGAAGAAGCATTGCGAGACCCTATTTCGGTAAAAATGCTGAAGATTGACGGTAATATAATAATGGAAATATGTAAGATTCCGGCATGTAATAAAGTCGGATATATTTTGAATGCCCTATTCGATGAAGTCTTGAATGATCCCACACTGAATACAACTGGATACCTTGAAAAAAGGGCTATAGATATAGCCAATCTACCAGAAAATGAAATGAAAAGACTAGGTGAAATGGGAAAGGAAAGGAAAATGGAGGAAGAAGAAAAGAATGTTGAAGAAATACGAAAAAGGTATCATGTTCAATAGCCAAACTTTCTTGTGATTCATTGAGTAATTCTTGTCCTATTGTTATCCACAGGTATGTCCTTTACAACCATATCTATCGGACATACAATATAGGACAGATCCGTTCGTTGTCCGAGGTGAAAAATATATTTTATGCAAAATTATTTCGTATCACTTTGTCTTTGTTTAATTCTGCGTAAAAATATTTATCTTGACGAACATTAGCTCCTTCATAAACCAGCGGTTCGGGTGGGACCGCGCTCCTTTTTTCATGAAGTCCGTAGTGTTATTTTTGCATCCTTCTGTTGCTAGGTCAAAAAGGTGATGTATCTCTTTTCACACATTATAAAGCCGTCTTCCAGACGAGCTATTCAATCAAGAGATATGAACATCACTTACCTTATGGAACAGTTCGGATAGCACTTCCGTGGAATGACAGACTGAGGGTCATCATGGAAACAGCCCGTTGGGGGCTTAAGTTCTTTAGTTCGATTTTTAACGGACTTCAAAACCGCGTTAAGTTATTTCACTCTCGATATAACCACTGACGCGGTTTAACTTTGCCCAATATTTTCAGAAGGTCAGACCACCTAAATTATATCCTCAACATAAATACTCAAATATCTCACTCTTCATGCGATGATAAGTTCACAAAATGGCTTTTAGTAGAGCCGTAAAATTACTCAATAACAATATCAATAGGGCAATGGTCAGAACCCATAATATTGTCCAAAATTCGCGTTTTTTTGACCCTTTTTATGAGTCCTTTACTTACAAAAAAGTAGTCCAATCTCCAGCCAATATTTCTATCTCTAGCGAATGTTTTCATATCCCACCATGTGTATGCTTCCGTTTTATTAGGATTGAAATATCGGAAGGTGTCAATATACCCAGATTCTATTACTCGATCTATCCATTCACGTTCAATAGGAAGAAAACCGGTATGATTTTCATTTTCCCGCGGTCGAGCCAAATCAATCTCTTGATGGGCGGTATTGACATCACCGCAGAAAATAATCTCATATCCATCTTTTAGGAGCGTATTCGCATGATTCAGAAACAGATCATAATATTCAAGTTTGAATTTCAATCTATCTGGACCACCACCACCGTTGGGGAAGTAGTTATTAAAAAGTGCTATTTTGCCAATGTCCTTTATAGGATTGTTGAAAAAAAGCCCTAAATATCGTCCCTCTTGGTCATATTCTGTAATTCCGAGCCCATATTCAATATTTTCTGGCTCTATCTTTGAATATGTAGCCACACCACTATATCCTTTTCGAAGCTTTGAATGATCAAAATATGAATGATATCCTTCAGGGTTTTTTATTCCTGTCTCCAATTGATCCGGATGTGCTTTCGTTTCCTGCAAACATAAAATATCCGGCGACTCATTCAAGAACCAATCAAAACCGCCTTTTTTCACATTGGCGCGGAGTCCGTTCACATTCCATGAGATGATGCGCATGGGGTAATGATAACACATCTTGAAAATGAAATATCTTTGAAAAATTCGGCCAAAAAATCATTTCTTCCTGTTATGAAACTGCTTATGAACCCTTTTCAGTTCTGAGTCCGTAATATGCGTGTAGATCTGCGTTGTGCCGATATTCGCGTGACCTAGAAGCATTTGGACCGAGCGTAAATCTGCACCATTACCTAGAAGATCAGTTGCAAAACAGTGGCGGATTACATGCGGAGTAACCTTCTTGGAAATACCGGCTTTGATGGCGTAATACTTGATGATTCGCTCGATCGAACGGGAAGTCAGGCCGGGATCATCATTCACTTTTCTGTCATCACCGGCGATTTTCCCGAAAAGGGAATCGCCCATATCGACGCGCTTGTCCAAATACTTTTTTAGCGCGCGTTTTGCTTCATCGGAAATGAAAACGACTCGGACCTTGTCGCCTTTACCGCGAACAGACAATTCATCGCCATGAAGATCAATATCGCGAGGCAGGGAACAAAGTTCGGAAACACGCAGGCCGGTGGAAAACAGCAGTTCCAGAATTGCCTTATCGCGTAACGCTTTCAAATCTTCACCCTTCGGCGCTTCGAGCAATCTTTCCAATTCTTCGGGAGTGATCAAGTCTATATGTCTCTCTCCAACCTTGGCCAATTCTATATGTTCCGGGGATAGTGTGCTTATATTTCTCCTAGCCAGATATTTCAGGAACGCGCGCAGAGAAATGAGATAGTAATTTTGTGTTTTTTTCTTCAGGGTACCCTTAGACTCATTTGAACCACTCATCCTGCCGGATGATTGACGATTGAGCCATAATCGGAACTCTCGTAATGAGTCGGGGGTGATAGCCGATAGATTATCGTTCTTCAAAAAGTCGAAAAATCGAGTTAAATAATGATCATAATTCTCAACGGTTTTCAATGAACGCCCCTTTTCTATCTCAATATATTCCAAAAATTGTTGTTTTAGCGTTTTAAGATTGTGCGACATGCTTTCATTGTATCAATAGCGCTAGTATATAGGAAATCTTGCGCACGATACCTATTCATGCTACTATACATGATCATGCTTACAGCCAAACAAAAGGTGAAAATTATCAAGGAAACGAATATACACGACAAAGATACGGGTTCTCCGGAAGTTCAAGTTGCCTTACTTTCAAAAAGGATAGAGGAATTGACCTCACATTTGAAGAAACACAAGAAAGATAATCATTCACGTCGTGGTTTGCTCGGTATGGTGGCGGACAGGCAAACTCATATGAATTATCTAAAGAAAAATCATCCTAGAAGATATTCGGCGATAGCAAAGAAGCTAGATTTGAAGAAATAAGCTATAATTCAATAGGTCTGTATTTTCATAAAGGCTTTTTATAAGTTCGTTAATAACATTTTTATGTCAATAATAAAACATAAGGAACAGCGCGTCGGCATTTATATTGACGCGCAAAATCTATATCATAGTGGCAAGAATTTGTATCATTCAAAAGTCAATTTCGGACAGATCGTGAAAGACGCCTTGGACGGGCGTAAACTTGTCCGTGTCGTCGCGTATGTCATCGCCACAGAAACAGGTGAGGAAAACGCTTTTTTTGAAGCTCTGACAAAGGCAGGAATTGAAACGAAGGTAAAAGATTTGCAAGTTTTCAGTTCTGGCGTCAAGAAAGCAGACTGGGATGTGGGACTCGCGATAGACGCCGTCACGCTTTCGCCAAAATTGGATTCAATTGTACTCATTACGGGCGACGGTGATTTCGTACCGCTAGTGGAATACTTGCAGATGAATCAAGGCTGCCAAGTGGAAGTCGCTTCATTCGGCAAATCAACCTCAGCGAAACTTATTGAAGTAGCTGACAACTTCATGGATCTAGATGAAGCACCGAACAAATATTTGCTCAGGACGGGAAGGAAATAGGGGAAAGGAATAATTTTTAGAGATTTCAGCAATAATCAGCAGATGAATATTGAGTAAATGGGAAAATTGCCGCGGGTCTTGCATACGGCGATTTTTCTGTTAATATTCATTCTAGAAAACAACTCTCTTTGAAAGGAATGGTATGAGGATAACTTTCGACGTAATAACGGAAGATTCACCGAATGTGTGGACTCTTTTCTCAGCACAGCGAATGGTACAATTGACAAGGCTCTTGCGCAATATCAACCCTAAATCAGTACCGGTTACAGATATAACATTGCGACAATTTTTCGATCATTCCGGCACAATAGCGACGGCAATAAACTCCAATGGCAATATCGTTGGTATCGCTACTTTGATACTTTGTCACAAGATCGGCTGGCGTACTGCCCGGGTAGAGAATGTCTCCGTATTAAAAAGATACTCGGGACATAATATTGGTCGTGGACTCACGGAGATGATGATCTTTAGAGCAAGGGGTCTTGGGATAAGCCAGATTGACCTCATATGCAATCCGAAAAGGGAAAGGGCGAACGAGTTGTATGAAAAATTGGGGTTCAGAATAGAGCAAACAAATACACGCAGACTTATTTTATAAGTTCTATAAATAAAGATTCACATCAGCGATATCAAGCGAAACACGCACGACTTCGCTTTGTTCTTTTCACTTCTCTCTTCATGACCCATACTTCGGTATGGGTTTTGTTTTTTATTAATATGATTTTATTATCTGTCACAAACAACTATCCATGGATGCTATAATCACCCCATGAATTTACCTATTTTTCGCCGATTTCAAATATTCCGTTCAATATTTCATACCCGTAGTCACAAACAATACCTCGCGTACAGAGAAACAGCACGCATGCTCATTACCGATCGGGTTAGACATTTCAATGTGCATTACGATTTACCCGTGAGAAAAATTGCCATCAGAAATCAGAAAAGCCGCTGGGGTAGTTGTTCAAAAAAGGGGAATCTAAATTTCAATTATAAGCTCGCTCTCATGCCGGCGGAAATTCGCGACTATATCATAGTACATGAGATTTGCCATTTGAAAGAATTCAATCATGGTCGTGGATTTTGGAATCTAGTGAATGAAACTGTGCCGACTTACAAGGAAATGAGAAAAAAATTAAGAGAAATACATAAAATTGATTTAACCTGAAAGACAAAGCAATAATAAATAGGTTATACTAATACTTATCTGATTATTATAAACATCAATTATTTTCAATTCATGAAAAAGAAAAACATTGTGGGATTGATTGTCGCCATCATTATTTCCGAACTCGCGGGAATTATCGGCGCCATATTCACAACCCCATCAATACCGACATGGTATGCCACGCTCGCGAAGCCAGCGCTCACGCCACCCGCTTGGGTATTCGGTCCGGTTTGGACAATATTATTCGCCCTTATGGGCATAGCGGCTTTCCTAATCTGGCGGAGCGGATGGGGAAGGAGAGATGTGAGATTCGCTCTCATGTTTTTCGCCATTCAGATGGTATTGAATATATTCTGGTCAATCATTTTCTTCGGATGGCATAATCCCGGCCTGGCATTTGTGGAAATTAATTTACTTTGGCTCGCCATCCTAGTCACCATAGGCGTTTTCTCGAAAATTTCCAAAACAGCCGCGTGGTTATTATTACCTTACATTCTTTGGGTTAGTTTTGCCGTTTACTTGAATTATTCCGTATGGCAACTTCTATCCGGTACTAACTAAACAATAAGAAGAAAACCGCGGTGTCCAGAAAAGGGAACGCGGTTTTTCGCCGGCACTGAGGTGGAAAGTCTAGTTCTGCTCGACGGGTTGAGTACGATTGACATACGCCACGCGTGTATCGGGTACAAGACCGTCTTTTCGAACAACGACTTCAACTCCTTTGCAACGCGCCGCCAGACAATTATTGTCCTGAACAAAGTCTTTGAGCGCGCACCAGACACTTTCGCCGAGTTCCGTCAGGTTTTCCGGAGTTGGATTCATTTCTTTCGCCGACGAGAAATTCCGTATTCCGCTAATTTCGCAAATGATCTGCTCGCCGGTGTGTTTGTCTTGGAGCATATCAGATGAAAATGATATCTGAACATCTTCGGGTTGACTATTCAGCGTTGGAATCTCCGCAACTATTTGTCTTAAATGCGAATGCAAGGCGCCAAGGCTGTTCTTTATCTCCTGAATGTCAGGGATTTTATATATAATCAAATGTATCATAAACTCACTCCGAATTGATTTTGCCCCATTTCACGCGTTGGTGCTGAATAGGGAAACTTTTCTAAACAGAATACTACTTGAATTGTAATTCCAGTCAAGGAGCTGGATATAGTATTTAGAGAGTGTGACGATTTGAACAATAAATTTGAAAAACAGTAGAAATAACCGCGAACCTCGTGAGAGGGGCGCGGTTAATGATATTGAGCAGATGAAAACTTCGCAGGAGATAATTTGATCATCGTCTTCATATGGCATTTGTGGTATATGTCACACTTCGGGACGATATCCCGGAGTACAAACTATGATTTTATCGCCAAATTTCTTCTTCAGGACATAGTTATTGTCCACGAATTTTTTCAATATGCTCCTAACCGTAACATGAAGCAAGTCAGCCAACTGCGGTTGACTTCGATAATATTTTGGCTCCGGTGACCAGCTCATATAACAGCTTAATCCGTTATTGAGTTCTCCCTCGTGAGGTTCGGGAAAATGAATCTTAACATTGTCGCTTTCGAGATCAGGAGCATAAATGTCTTTAATCGCGATTCTGAGCGATGATATTAAAGTACCAAGTCCGGCCCTCGCGTCAGGTGGGCTACCGGGAAAACCGTATATAACTAGAACTAACATGGTATCGAAAACCATAAGCATACCTCCATTTCGAGATTTACCCCATTTTCATAGCATAATTACCAGAATATGAGGAACTTTCTAGCATGAATGATACTTGAGATATACCATCTGTCAATGACGTGAAAGTGTTGCAATTATACATTGAATGTACTTTTCTATATTTGTCAAAGATCATATAGTCATGTTACAGTGATATTGTTCGAAATATAGATAGAGTTCAAGACAGGGTCCGTGGCACCGCATTATTAAAAGTAATGACTGGCCCCTGGATACACAGGTTTATATGCAAGCAAGTAATTCACGAATAATAAATGATTTGCCTTGCAATCTGTAATCTAGGGGTGAGTTAACGAATTATGAATTAAGAATTATGAATAGACGCAACATGACCGCGTTTATTCATGGTTCATAATTCTTAATTCGTAATTCAATAATAAGATGACAAAAAAAGAATACATACTTAAAGTCGGCGGCAAAACAATGATCGCTGAATTCAACGACCTAGCGGATCAGACAAACGGGGCCGTAATGTTGCGTTATGGTAATACGGTAGTCTTAGCGACAGTCGTAATAGGGGACTTGAAGGACAGTGACTATTTCCCACTGACAGTAGAGTACGAGGAAAGATTTTACGCCACGGGTAAAATTCTGGGGTCAAGATTCATGCGCCGAGAAGGGAGACCCTCGACAGAGGCGATACTTTCTGGACGCATAGTCGACCGTACGATTCGCCCTTTATTCAATCAGAAAACCAGGAACGAGGTGCAAGTAGTCATAACAACACTTTCAATAGATCAAGATGATCCCGATGTAGTATCTGTTATCGCCGCATCGCTCGCGCTCGGAACTTCCGATATACCCTGGAACGGACCAGTATCGGCTGTACGCATAGGCAAGAATGGTGAATGGCTCGTAAATCCAGATTATAAAGCGCGCGAAGAAGCGGGCGTTAAGTTGGACATGGTCGCTTGCGGCAAAGATGGCATGATAAATATGATAGAAGTTGCTGGAAAGGAAGTCGGCGAGGAAATAGTCACAGAAGGACTTGTCAAGGCTTCGGAAGAAATTGAGAAAATACAAAAGTGGCAGGCGAAAATTATCAAGGAAATCGGTAAAAAGAAGATTGAAGTCGTTTTACCCGAGCCGACAGAAGGTACAAAGGAATTATTCAGCGCCGAAATCGCTCCGAAACTTTTGAAATATGTATTTACAAGCGATCAGTCAGCCGGCGGAGATAAGAAGAAATTGGCGGAAATAAATGAAATCTGGATGTCAGCATTCAAAGAAAAAATGCCGGAAGGAAATGTTGGCATGGCGCAGGAAATATTCGAGGAAGCTGTAAATGACGCGCTTCATAATGAGGCAATAGACAATGACAAGCGCCCAGATGGCAGGAAAATGGATGAACTTCGACCCTTGTTCGCCCAAGCCGGGAATGTTTCACCTATACTTCATGGTACGGGAATATTCTTCCGCGGCGGCACGCATATAATGTCAATACTGACGCTCGGTTCGCCAGGTGACGCGCTCATTATAGACGGCGTTGTCGCGCAAGAAAATAAAAGATTCATGCATCATTATAACTTTCCGCCATTTTCCACGGGTGAGACTGGCAGAATGAGTGGAACGAACAGAAGAATGATCGGGCATGGGGCGCTCGCGGAGAAAGCTTTGCTTCCTGTTATTCCGGAAAAAGATAAATTTCCGTACACTATTCGCCTCGTCTCCGAAGCATTCGCGTCAAATGGTTCAACATCCATGGGTTCGGTTTGCGGTTCCACGCTGGCATTGATGGACGGTGGTGTACCTATAAAGGCTCCAGTTGCCGGCATTGCTTCCGGACTAATGATGCGAAATGAAAAAGAATACAAGGTTTTGACCGATATTCAAGGTCCTGAAGATCATCACGGTGACATGGATTTCAAAGTTGCCGGCACACGAAATGGTATTACCGCCGTGCAAATGGATGTCAAAGTATCAGGAATTCCACTCAAGATATTCACCGAGGCTTTCGAAGCGGCCAAAAAAGCTCGCTTTCAAATTCTAGATGTTATTGAGAAAGAAATCGTCGCGCCGAGAGAAAAGATTTCTCCGAACGCACCAGAAATCATAGTTTTGAAGATCAAACCGGATCAAATCGGGCTTGTTATCGGCACCGGCGGCAAGACGATCAACGAGATTCGCGATGTCACGCATGTGGAAGATATAACAATCGAAGATGACGGTTCTGTCTTTATCACTGGCAAGAATGAGACGGCGCAAAAAGCCAAGGAAATTATTTACAATATGACCCGAGAATATATGCCAGGCGAGAAATTCCAAGGCGAGGTCACGCGTCTCATGGATTTCGGCGCCTTTGTCAAGATCGGACCGAATGCCGAGGGACTTGTTCATGTTTCCGAAATCGCGCCATTCCGAGTAGAAAATGTTACGACATATGTCACAGAGGGAGACAAAGTCCCCGTAATGGTCAAAGAAGTTGATGATAAAGGTAGGATCAATCTCTCTATCAAAGCCGCCGATCCGAATTTCTTCGCAAAAAAGGAGGAAAAACCGAAACCGAGAACGGAGTTTCGGAAGAGGTTTTAAATTTCATACACTAATAAGTCTTCAAAGAATAAAGGCGGTGGAGACATCGTCTTTGTTCAAAATGATTTCCCCAGTTGTCAATCGTCATTATTATTATTTCCAGCTATAATGATACCAATGGACGAAAATTCAAAACCAAAAGCTCCAGCGAATTTACCCACGGAAGATACCGCGGACACGTTGATTCCGAAAGTATTTGAAGTTTCTGCCGATTTGGAAATGAAAGAGGTGAGTGAAAAGAAAGAATCAGAATCGGAAAATACACAGCCAGTAACATCGCAGCAATTACCGAAAACGCAATTGCAAGATGCCGTCGATAAAATAGGCAAGATCCCTCTACAAGATTTCAGCGCGCAATTGAGAAAAGCGCAGATGCCTTCAAAACCGGCAATGCCAACACCCCCTGTAAAACCGCCTCAATCATCATTGGTTCCACCATCATCTTCACCAACGTCACCGTCTATATCAACATCGCTAACACCTGTATCCGCGCCAAATTCAACAATTCCGGTAAATAGTCCTCAAGCCGAAAAATCTCCGACTATTACCGAAGAGAAATTCAATAGAAACACATTACGCACCTACGAGAGCGACGTGGCTAATTTTATGTCACATAAAAAAACATCCGTAGCTTCAATCGCGATGGCTGAACATGAAAAACAAGGTAAAGTTGAGACTTTAGATAATGACAGCATGGTCGATGCCGAAGCGAGATCAAGAAGAAATAAGAAAATATTTATTACCATAATCAGCTTAACGCTGATTGTAGCCGGCATTATCGGAGGATATTATTTTTACAGTCAAAGTGTTTTCGCGCCCGTGACAATTGTTCCGCAAGCAATTCCCGTAACATCGCCTATTCCCTCAAACGCAAAAGTCTTGATAGCGATCGACGGTTTGTCTCCATTACAAATCGTCTCACGTATTAGGACTGAAATCGAAAAACCGCAGACACCGAATACGATCAAAGAGATAATATTCACGAAAAATAACGGGGCGCAAACAACAAAAGTTGGCGGTGTAGAAATGCTAAATATTATGGGTATAGATCAAGACGCGCCTGATATGCTCATAAGAACGCTCACGCCATCTTGGATGTTCGGCGAATATTTTGATACGAGCGGCAATAAAGATGTTTTCGTCGTCTTTACTCATAATTATTTCCAGAATGCTTTCGCGGGAATGCTTTCGTGGGAAAATTTCATGGCCGATGACTTGAAACAATATATCGGGAATACCGTGCGTGTTAATCCAAATGATTCCATAACATCAACATCTCCAGATATGAACGCGAGTACAAGTACCACTTTGGAGTCTGTCATGGCAACACAATCAGCCACTTCAACAATTTTAGGAACTTCCTCGGCATTACAATCAAATCAATTTTCGCAAACATACTTTTCATTATTAGGACATTTCACCGACGGAATCATAAAAAACAAAGACGCGCGGGAGTTCAAGACTGATATGGGTAATGTTCTTTTCCTATATTCATTCGTCGACAATACGAAACTCATTTTAACTTCACGAGAGACGACTTTGGCGGAAATCATATCTAGGCTTGAACAACAGACTTTTGTACGCTAGAATAGTAATATGAATAAAAAAGATCTGGAATATTTCAAGAAAAAATTAATCGAGGAAAAAACCGCCATTGAGGAAGAACTTTCTGGTATCGGAACAAAAAACCCCAGAAGCGCAACTGTTTGGGAGGCTACCAGCGGAGACATTGATGTTGATTCGGCCGATGAAAATGAGACTGCCGACAAAATGGAGGAATTGGAAGAAAATTCTGGAATTGTTGATCAACTTAATAAGCAAATGAATGAAATCACGGTCGCTCTAGATAAGATTGCCAACAGTAAATACGGTATTTGCGAGATTTGTGGCGAACCCATCGAGCGAGACCGTCTCGAAGCGAATCCCAGCGCGAGAATTTCCATAAAACACGCGCATAAATAATTCTATTAAAGGTTTGTCTCTTGGAATTTTCCCAAGGTCGGGTTTTTTTACCAAAAATTTCATACTCTCTTGAGACTTTTTTTAGGAAAAATTCATACTTTTTTTATTCTTTTTTTATTCTTTTTTTATCATTTCTTCATAACTCATTTGCTAGGATTTCCGCATGAGCATTGCAAAAACATACAGCGCGCAACTCATAGGGTTACAAAGTGAAATCATAACCGTCGAAGTTGATATTTCGAACGGTTTGAATTCATTCTCTGTCGTGGGTTTGGGTGACAGGGCGGTGGAGGAGTCCAAGGATCGTATTTCTGCCGCGATAAAAAATATAGGGTATTCATCACCAAAACAGAAGAATCAAAAAGTGATTATATCTCTGGCACCAGCTGATGTTCGCAAAGAGGGTCCGTCTTTCGACCTGGCAATGGCTCTCACATACCTGAAAGCCGCCGGCGAAATCCAGTTCAATTCCGAAAAGAAAATATTTTTTGGTGAATTATCTCTTGAGGGTAATATACGCAGAGTAAGCGGGCTCTTGCCTATTCTTTGTCAGGCAAAGAGACATGGTTTCACCGCAGCATTTGTGCCGATAGGCAATTCTCGTGAAGCGTCGCTCGCAGAAGGTATTATGGTATATCCAGTTTCATCGCTCGCTCAAATAATACGGCATCTCACGGGCGAGATTGAAATAAAACCGATTGAACAAATCGATAATTTTTGTTTAGAGCCGCAAAACGCAATCGATATGAACATAATTCGCGGCAACGAAACCGTGAAAAGGGGGCTTGAAATCGCCGCCGCCGGAGCTCATAACATTCTGATGATTGGTCCACCGGGTACGGGGAAGACAATGTTGGCACACAGCTTTTGTTCTATCTTGCCACCGCTTTCCTATGAGCAATCCGTTGAAGTGACAAGTATCCATTCAGCCGCGCGAACTTTGAAGGAGGGGTTGATCATGTATCCACCATTTCGTTCGCCACATCATACGGCTTCATATCCTTCAATAGTCGGCGGTGGCGCTTTCCCTCGTCCCGGAGAAATAACATTGGCGCATAGAGGCGTGCTTTTTATGGATGAATTTCCAGAATTTGATCGTGAAGTCATAGAAGCTTTACGCCAACCACTTGAAGACCGTGTCATTACAATATCACGCGCGCGCGGAGTGATAACATTTCCAGCGCAGTGTATTCTGATAGCCTCAACGAATCCTTGTCCATGTGGAAAAGGTAAGAACAATGGCTGTATTTGCCCAGAAAGAGTGCGTGACAATTATAGGCGAAAAATTTCTGGACCAATCATCGATCGCATAGACATTTGGACTGATGTCAATAAGATTGATTACAAAAAATTAGCCGCGCAAACATCAAGCGGGGAAACTTCGGATATTATTCGAAAGAGAATTGTCGTCGCGCGACTCAGACAGAAAAAACGATTTGATGAACATGGGATTTTCAAGCATTATAACAGTGAAATGAGCGCTCAAGATCTTGAAAAATGCGTTACCTTGACAGATCAGGCCAGAAACATTCTCCTTGTTTCCGCCGAAAGATTGGAATTATCCGGGCGGGCATTCCATAGAGTCATAAAGGTTGCTCAAACTATTGCCGACCTGGAGAAAGCGGATATCGTGGAAAAAGAATTTATTCTTGAAGCATTACAGTATCGGCACAAGATCAAAGAATAAAATAACACATTGTCCTATTTATATCGTTAGAACGGATTCACGGCGCCGCGGATTTCGAAATGAAGATGTGGGCCGGTAGAATTGCCCGTGGAACCCAAAAGGGCAATTGTTTCTCCCCGTGAGACTCGCTCGCCAACAGAAACAAGATTCTTGGAATTATGCGCGTAAAGAGTTTGCGTGCCGTTCGGATGTGAAATAACGATATAATTACCATAACCACCATTCCAGCCGCCTGTGCGGGCAATGATAATCGTTCCAGCCGCTGAAGCATAAATAGGGGTACCTATAGGAGCGGCAAGGTCAACAGCATTGTGTCCGTGTATTCCTTGTGTTTTACGCCCACCGACAATCGGCCGAATAAAACCACTGATAACACGATTGCTGGAAAGTACGGCGGATTGCGCGATTTCCGAAGCTGACAATTCCACATCGGGAATAATTATAGATTGGCCGATAGGAAGCGGTGTTGATATAGTTAGATCGTTATAATTTAGGATATCATTAACATCGGCTTCATACTTGCTTGCAATGCCATTTATCGTATCACCTTTCTTTATGGTATAAGAAATTCCAGTCACAGGCAGAATAGTAAGAGTCTGACCGATTTTCAATACTGATTTACTATTGAGATTATTTGTCCATAAAATAGTGTTCACGGACACATTGAACATCCTCGAAACACCAGTGATGGTATCGCCTTCGCGAACAACATAAGTGCTGATTTGTGTATTGTAGCTAGTATCATTAGCGATATTCGCCCCAACTAGATCAGCCACAAGTATTCCACTGTTATTTACCGGCAAAATATCAGCCATAACGCTTTGGCTGGGATTAATATTCGCCGATGCTTGAAGCAAAGTGATCGTCTGAAGATTCTGGGTTAGACCAGAAGTCACGATCTTGGCTGAGGCCGGAGAGCTCTCGAATAATGATCCGATAAAAGAAAAGAGACCAGCATACGCGGTCCCGGTGTAAAGTGATAAAGTCATTACGGTAATCACAAGCATAACAAGCCAAGTACTAATTCGCTTGTACGCAGTAAAGTATTTACATTTGTCATTAGGTAATAATTGCATAATAGCTTTTATCTATCTGCAAATCTGTCATGTCTTTCTTTCTAACTTTCTGGAATGATTTCCTAAACAATAAATGGCTTTATAAAGCCGTATATTGGGGCAAAGTTTTAGGTTATCTCATGTAGGGTATCAAGTACCGGTTTATTGTCAACTGACTTTATACACAGTGATACTAATTGATTGATTGTCAATGTTCATGTCTTGATATGTTTGCCGATGATATTATTTTATTGTTCACAACTAGCTTACGGCACATAAACTGTTAATATAGATCTGTGTCAAATCTAAATCCAGAACAAATCAAAGCCGTAACAACGACTGATGGTCCGGTTCTTATCGTTGCCGGCGCCGGTTCGGGCAAAACCAGAGTCATTACGCATAGAATCCTGAATTTGATCAAAAATGGGGTGGCACCGCGTAATATTCTCGCCATAACATTCACGAACAAAGCGGCAAAAGAGATGCGCGAGCGTGTTTTCGTCCTTCTTGCCGAGGAAAAAGGACTGAATACTCCGATTTCCATCGACTGGTCATCTACTCGCAATGCCGAAATACCTTTTGTCGGCACATTTCATTCCCTTGGAGTTCATATTCTTCGAGAAAACGCGACTTTGCTCAAACTTAGCCGCTATTTCACCATATTTGACCGTTCAGATTCAAAAAGGGCAGTCAAGGAAGCAATGCGGCAAAGTTCTGTTGACCCGAAAAAATTCGAGCCGAATGTTATTTTGAACAAAATTTCACTTGCCAAAGGAGACGGTATGAGTCACATGCAATACAGAGATGGAGCTAAAGACTTTATGGAAGAAATGGTGGCCAACATTTGGGAGAAATATGATGCTATTCTTGCCAAGGAAAAAGCTTTGGATTTTGACGATTTGCTTTTGAAAACATGTCAACTATTGGAAAATAATCTTGAAATCAGGAAATATTACAACTCTATTTGGAAATATATTCATATAGACGAATATCAGGATACGAATAGGGTACAATACAAAATAGCCAAATATTTAGCCATTTCCGATAAGAATATTTGCGTTGTCGGGGATGCTGATCAAAACATATATAGCTGGCGTGGAGCGACCATTGAAAACATTCTGAACTTCGAAAGAGATTATCCAGAAACTACCGTTATTGTCCTTGAGAAAAATTATAGATCAACAAAGACCATACTTGCCGCCGCGAATATGGTGATTGAGAAAAATGCGTTGCGTAAAAAAAAGATACTTTATACCGAAAACGATGAGGGTGAGAAAGTTTCGCTTATTGTTTCATACACAGAAACGGATGAAGCGCGAGCAATCGCCGATATTTGTCGAGACGTTATCGCCAATGGAACTTCCCCACAAGAGATTGCTGTTCTATATCGGACAAATTTTCAGTCCAGAGCGCTTGAAGAAGCTTTTATAAAGAAAAAAGTGCCGTATCAAATGCTTGGAACAAAATTTTTTGAGAGAAAAGAAGTGAAAGACGTGCTTTCATATATTCGCGCGGCATTAAATAAAGAAAGTTTGGGAGATATCGCCAGAATTATCAATGTGCCGACCCGAGGCATAGGCAAAGCGACTGTCGCGAAAATATTTTCTAATATGGAAAACCTGATTCCCGAGGTAACTCGGACGCAAATCGCAAGTTTCAGAAAATTACTTGACGATATTAAAAGAGAAATTATGGAGAAGAAGCCTTCGGAAGCGGTGAAGTTTGTAATTCAAGAAAGCGGCATCGAAAAAATGTATAACGCGACTCTATCAGATGAGCGAGGCAGACATGACAGCGATGACGAGGAAAGATTGCTCAACATTCGTGAACTTGTTTCAGTCACGATCCAATATGATCACATGAATGGGGAAGAAGGCGTTTTGGCACTTCTTGAAAATGCCGCCCTCGCGACCGATCAAGATGATTTGGACAAGAAAGAAAACGCAGTAAAACTTATGACCGTGCACGCTTCGAAAGGACTTGAGTTTGATATGGTTTGTATTACGGGAATGGAACAAGACTTATTTCCGTTCAAACATTTGGACGAAGGCGAATTGGGCAAGAATGATGAGGAGGAAGAACGAAGATTATTCTATGTAGCGCTAACTAGAGCCAAGAAAAAGGTGTGTCTAAGCTACACAATTGTACGCACAATCTATGGCGCGCAGAGGGTCAATTCCCCGTCAGAGTTCATTGAAGATATCGAAAAAGAACTTATAGAAGACGTGTCGAATGAAAAACCGACGGGAGCGAAAGCGATTTTTATAGATTTCTGATAGTATGCTATTGGAGTCAGTGGCGGGCGGTATATTCATTTTTCACAATCGAGTATTTTTCCTGTGCGACGAACGACTAGCATTTTCCAAGATTTTTGTACGTGAATGTCCGAGAGGACAAAAATCATGTAAAAATGCTGGAGTGAGGAGAAGGTAAAGTGAGAATCAACCTAATATACACAGGATACGCAGATTGTAAAAAATGAATGTACCGCCTGCCACAGACTCCATAAAAAAATGCAAATTCAACCCAAAAAATCACTCGGGCAACATTTCCTGCATTCAAGAAAAGTTTTGAACGATATTATTTCTGCCGCGAATATTCAGAAAGATGAAATAATTCTGGAGATCGGTCCGGGAACGGGAATACTCACGCGCGAATTATTGAACGCGAGAGTAAATGTAGTGGCAGTTGAAAAAGATATTCGTTCTTATGAATTATTAAAAGAAAAATTCGCCGGTGAACGCGCAAAAGGAAGTCTAATATTGAAATACGGCGACATTTTAAAATTTGATTGTCTTGCTACTGGTTTGAAAAAAGGTGAATACGCTTTGGTCGCGAATATTCCATATTACATAACTGGGGCGATTCTAGAAAAATTTTTGGCAAATGATCCGCGACCGAACAGAATGGTCATGCTCACTCAGAAAGAAGTGGCGGATAGGATAGTAGCAAATGATGGAAAAGAAAGCATACTGTCAATTTCAGTAAAAGCTTTCGGCGAGCCACGAATTGTCGCCAAAGTTCCGAGAGGAGCATTCGCGCCACCGCCAACCGTTGATTCGGCAATTCTTGAAATAAACAATATCTCTATCAAGAAATTCACCAATAGAGGGCTTGAAATAAGGAGATTTTTCGATATTGTTCGTACTGGCTTCGCTCATAAAAGGAAATTATTGATGAGAAATCTAGAAGATGTCGCGGATTTGGAGAATATCAAAAAAGTTTGGAATTATCTATCTTTTGACGAAAAAGTTAGAGCCGAAGATTTGAGCCTGGAACAGTGGTTTGCGCTATCCACAAAAATCAGCGCATAATTGCCTTCCTTTGCGCTATAATTGTGTATAGTATGGCTATATTATACCCGCACAAGCAGACGGTAATCATTTTCATCGTATGTGTTGTCGTCGTTGGCGCGGTCACTTGGTATTCACACGGATTAAATATCACTCAAATACAAAACCAGAAAGGAACGAATACCACGGCCTCGGCAAATATTGATCAGATTTCTACAACCGATGTCTCTAACGACTGGCAAAAGCAATTCTTCGGCTCTGCGACTAGCAGTGTCAAGCTTTCAGCGAAAAAACCCGCGAATACGACCGCCGAAACGCCGCTTTCGTTCACCGATCAGCTTGGTCGGGACTATTTCTCGCAATATATGATGGCTATGCAAGCCGGACTCGATAGCGATCCAAATGTAACTAACAGCATCAACAACCGATTTATCGAGCGTGTCGCCAATGCTGCCAACCCGACGATATACTCCATGAAAGATATCTATTTGATTTCTGATAAAAATATCGAAGTGATCACCAATTATAAAAAAAACTTGACATACACTCTACAAAATATGCCGAGCGACGACGCGGCGACTATTGCCAACGACGCGTTTAACAATGGAGACATGGAATCGCTGAGTAAAATCGATCGTATTGTAAACGGATATGAAGCTGTGGCCATGTCTTTGCGAACAATGCCTGTACCACAATCAGTGGCGCAATATCATTTGGATTTATTGAATGGTATTAGTATAACTCTCTATAATGCAAAATCACTTCGAAATGTTGAAAAAGATCCTGTTCAAGGGCTAGCGGCTGTCGGTATATACATTGTGGGTTTAGAAAATATATCAACCGCATTAAATAATATACAACAAAAAATATGGCAATAATAAAAATGATGAAATCATTATTTTCTATGCGAAAGATTGTAACATTAATGTTGATAGTAACATTGTTATCGCAAGCATTGTTGCCACTCTCTGTGCATGCGGTGTTTACAACAGTGACAGAAATAGGCGGCAATCTCGTGACAAATTTAGTAACCACGGGAAAGGTAACGGCGCAAACAGTCAAGGAATATGTTCTCGACACTCTGGCATATAGCATTGCAGGTATTATGCTCCAACAGGTAACAGCCAGCGTGGTCAATTGGATTAATACTGGTTTCCAAGGCAATCCTTCTTTCTTGACCAATCCAGAAGCTTTTTTTCTTGATGTCGGAGACCAAATAACCGGTAATTTCATTTCTGAAACAGGAGTTTTGTCAGGTCTCTGTACACCATTTAGTATTGATATCCGTTTGGCTCTTGCTTTGGGTCAAAATAATAATATGTATAAGAGATACACTTGTACCTTGAATTCAGTGATTCAGAATGTAGGCAATTCGACGATAAATGGCAGAAGTATAAACGGTTTTATGAATGGCGACTTCAGTCAAGGGGGTTGGCCAGCTTTCATTACCATGACAACTCAACCACAAAATAATATCGTTGGCGCATATTTGACCGCGCAAAGTGATCTCTTGCAAAAGATAGGGGTAACACAAAATCGTTACAGCCAAGATCTCATTCAGGGTAGCGGTTTTCTGTCATGGAAAAAATGTACAGATATCAGTGAAGACGATTATATGGCGCAACGAGATTATGATGAAGAAATGATGGGTGCAGACTATTCTTCCCTGAATAGTTCTGGCAATCGGTCACTCAATGTTGGAACAGATATGTATAGCGGTGGAGATGTAAGTGTTCAAAAATCAGGTTCAGCTTTGCATCCCACATACAAGAGTTGCGAAACTCAAACTCCAGGCTCGGTTATCGGCGGAGCGATAAATAAATCTTTGGGAATTCCACAGGACAGACTCAATCTGGCGGCTTCATTCAATCAAATCGTCAGCGCTTTATTCGCTCAGTTGGTAACACAAGTATTATCAGGAGGGCTCAAGAGCGCCAGTAATCCCGGACCCTCGGGAATTGTTAGTGGTATTGCGTACCAATTGTCCACACAAACCGAAAACGATCAACTCGCTGATGCGCGACAGAGACTGCACGGCGGAGTAACTGAATATTACATGACTACTTCACAGTATGTTCAGTTACGACAGCAAGCCGTGGATTCCATCACCAGCGTCAAAAATCAATATCTCGCCGCAAAAGTCTGCTTCGACATGAAGGTTGGCTCGACAACACCAGTTTCTGGCTTATCTATGGATAAAATATCTTATGCCAGGAGTGAAATGGCTTCCATCGATACTGCTATTGCCACAAAGATAGTGGCTTTAGAGAATATCTACGGTCCGAAATTAACTGATGCAAACAATAAAAAAACAACCATACAAAAACTTCTTCTTGATATAGATAATGCGACAACAACAGGTTCCATACAAAAAGTTTCTGAGACATTCTCTACGGCCGTTCAAGGAGGTTCTATAGATCAGACCACGCCTAATGCAATTCCTGCATTCACTTCCCAGATCGATATTATGAACGCACAAAATGATCTACAGACTTTACAGGAACAGCTTACGCCGCTTTCAATAGAAGCCAGCCAATTCCAGGAATCATGCAATATGTTCCCGAATTATTTCATGCCGTAATAGAAAAGTGAGAAGTGAGAAAGAAGAGAGTAGAGAAGCGCGGGTAATAAGAAAAAAATAAACTTTGGGACAAAAAATTAGGAAGATTGGGTATGTCGAGGAAAATTAAATGAATTAGATGAATAGATTCAAATCATATTACAAAATCATAAAGAAAATCCTGCCGATATTATTTTTGGCGGTTGTTGTTTGGATGGGGATGGGCGGAGTGGCGCATGCACAGGGTGCCATTGCTTCGGCCGCGGGTTGGCTTTTCGACAAAGTACTGTTTAATCCAGTACTTCAGCTCGTGGCATATCTAGCGCATATTTTATTTTCTCTGTCGAGCATGTTTCTCGCTATGTGCGGAACACTCATGAATGTCGGAATACAATTGACTGTTCATCTCGGAACATTTATTCATAACAATGACATTATTTACACGGTATGGGGAACTATCCGTGATATAGCAAGCATATTACTCATCTTCTTCATCTTATGGGCGGCATTACAAATGATTTTGAGTCTAAAATCTGCGGGATATGCAACTTTGATAAAAAATATTGTGATAGCCGGTATCCTCATCAACTTCAGTTTTTTCCTTGCACAAGTCTTGATTGACGCGTCAAATATCGTTTCTTTGCAATTCTACAATGCCATGGCACCTTCACAAGATGTGGAATACCTTCCGGATGATACATTGGGTCAAGTCATATCAAAGACAATAACCAATGGCAGTGGTGGCGTGTCTGGAATATTTTCCAGCGCGCTTGGGGTAAATCAGTGGTGGAGCAATAAAAGTAATTTTCAATCTTCTGTTAGCACTGCCGGTGGAGATACGAACCTGTTAATGGGCATCATTATTTCCAATGTTGCCGGCACTTTAGTGCAAATACTGGCAGGTCTAAGCTTTTTAGCTGCGGCCCTCGCAACTTTATGGCGTAGCGTTATTCTGATTCTTCTTCTGGGCTTTTCTCCAATATGGATAGCTGCATATGCTATGCCACAATTAAAGGATTTCAAAGACCAATGGATGGGGCCATTCAAGTCCAATCTTTTATTTCTACCGACTTATTTAATGTTCATGTATGTCGCGGTATTAATAATAAGCAAGAGCGATCTAAACTTTTTAGTTTCCAATCTCTCCACAAATTCTGGTAATACATCTGGGGTATATATTCAATTATTTGTCGCATTCGCTATCATTATCATTTTGGTAAATGTTCCCCTTATCGCCGCGTTGAAATTCTCCAGTCTGAATCTGAAAGTAGTAAAAAGTTTGGGAGATTCCATGGAAAGTTTCAGAAAATGGGCAACAACAGGTAGATTGAAAGCAACATCGGGATGGACAGGGAGGAATGTGGTTGGACAGGGTGCCTACGCTTTGAATAAGAGCGACACCTTGCGCGGACTGGCAAGGTGGAGTCCTGCCGCTGGGATATTAGCTTCAAAAGGTCTTTCGAAAGTAAGTTCTGCCAGTTTTGGTGGGAAAAAAGATGGTTATGATACATCACTAAAACGACAAAAGAAGGATATTGAGGCTATGCATAGACGAATTGGTGAAGTAGAGAGAAGTGATTATGGATCAATCGGGGAGTTTAAAGAGGCAGAGAAAAAAGCAAGGGAGGATCAGGCAGGGTTCAGAACAAGTCTAATTCGTCCGAATTTGTTTAACAGAATGATGGGAATAAGAGGTAATCGTGAAGCAGAAGCAAAACTGAGCGAGGATGCTCGCAAAAAAGCACTTTTAAACAGTTTGAAAGTTGACAAGAAGGCGCGGGAAGACAAAACTCAAGAACTAAAAGAATTAAATAAAAGGCTTGAGAATGATGCTCGAGGTGTTGGATTTGCCCCCGGTAAAACTCCAAGTGCGGAAGACTTAGAGAGAAGAAGAAAATTGGAAGAAGAGGTTGGGAGATTGGATGAACAAATTGAGAAGGCAGAAGAGGAAAAAGAAAAAGAAAGTATTGAACGAATCGTGAAGGGTGTTAGAGAAAAGAATGACGAAGAAAAAGGTGGTAAATCTGAAAAAAAGAAGGAAGAAAACGAAAGTAATAAAACATAAATCCTATGAAACTATTCACAGCAAACGAAATACAAGCTCAATTCGAGAAACTTCCAAAAGAGGTGCAGACAGCTATTACATCTACGGAAATCAATGACAAGATAGAAGCGCTTGCGAAGAAACATAATTTGTTAATCGATCAAACAGGTGAACTTGTTGATGAAATCGGTTTAACAATGATGGGTTTGTCGAAATCCGCCGATTTTGTTGACCATATCATCACACGATGTTCTATTAACAGAAAAAATGCAGAGGATATCGCTACAGATATCAACAGAGAAATATTCGATTCCATACGACAACATATGAGACAGATCGAAGAAAAAGTGGAGCGGGAAGAAATAAAGCCTCAAAACATTAACCAAGCCGAGAATGATAATAGTGCCCTCGAGCGCGCGGGGGATTTTGAGATATTGAGTGAAAGCGGAAGTGAGAGTATTCGTCGTAATGATGCAAATAGTAGGGCGAGAAATTATGGGGGTGGAAAAGAAGAGAAGAATGAGGAAGTGAATAGGGAGACAAAAAATGTGGAAAATATTGAAAATGATAATTTGCTAGGAGGTCCAACAGGAATAGTTGTAACCAAGGAGAAGGTTGTACCCGAAGCGTCGACAAATCTGCCGGTAGAGAAACCTAATATCGAGGAGCCTGCTACAACACCTCTTGTTGAAAATTCAGTCACACCGCCACCAACCCTGAAACCGCCGCAAAAAGGGTATGTGAATGATCCATACAGAGAACCATTTTAATCAGTTAAGTTTCCTCTCATGCTTATCCATGAAATCAGTAATATGTTTCATGTACGCTTTGTATTGCCCTATATCGTTCGTTATATCACTTAACACTTTGCCTTTGTCCACCTTTTCATATCCATGAACCAATTTATTCCTCAATCCAACAGACTTTGAGATTTTAAATGCCAGTTCATTGGGAATAATGCCATTTTTTCCTAAAATGGGGAATGTTCCTTCGTAATCATCCGGCGATTCCAAATTGCCACGAGTTATTATGTGGGTGTTAATGTCAATCGCGGCATCAATGATCAACTGGAAGAGTCTGGCAATGATATGCATTTCAGGACTGACGACAGTAATTCTCCCGAGTTTAACTTGATCGAGATAAGGACTGAGTTCCTCCATATACGAACTCATTGCGGAAAGTTTACTTGTGATAACATCGATATTAGGCATAGGTTTTTTGCAAGAATTTCTTCAATCGTATAGCACGATATATCCGCAATGGTTTGGTATCTACATATGAACGAAAGGCGTGAATTTTGAACAAGTCAAATACGCTGGAATTTTCCTCGTACAATAAAATTCCTTCTTCCGCCACCCGTTTCTTCAATTCGGGAGAAACATTTTCCAAATTAACTTCCTCAATTTCCGTATTATTAAATACACGAGCGATTGCACGATTAATATCATATGATTCATGGTAGTCAATCTCCTTGCGTGCGATAAAGCCGATATCAATATCGCTTTTGGGGTGTGTATGACCAGTCGCTTGTGAACCGAATAGCACAACAAGCGCCAATTCATACTTCTTGGCGATCACAGCAATTTTTTTCTTTGTATCATCATTGATAATCATAAATATATACTATCATTTATTGGTATACATCGCCAGATAGGGTATAATAATACAAATGCGATATCAAGTACCTCAATTCATAGAAGTAGAAGACAAAATCTTCGGACCCCTGACTTTGAAGCAATTCATATACCTAGCTGGCGGCGGGGGGCTATCATTCGTTGTATACGTTCTTATGGGAAGTCTCCTTCTATCGTTCATTCCGATAGTTATAATCATAGGGATTTCCGTGGCACTGGCGTTCTACAAAGTCTATAATCACTTTCCTTTAGTAAATATCGCCGAATCGGCGTTCAATTATTACAGGGGAAGTAAATTGTTCATCTGGAAGAAAGAGGAAAATAAGAAAACAGAGAATGAAAACAAAGCAATGAAGGAAGTAAAGGATTACGCGTCACTCACCGTTCCGAAGATTTCCGACAGCAAACTGAAAGATTTGGCGTGGAGTTTGGACATCAAGGAAAGTATGTATTCGAATGAGAACCAGAAGTAATACGCTGTCATTTTCGCGAAAGCGGGAATCCAGTATAATAATAAAAGTTATTAGATTCCCGCTTTCGCGAAAATGACACAACAAAAAATGGCGACAAAATCTCAAACAACTCAGGAATTCGTACCCGTCCAAGAAATACGCGACGGCGTGGTTATTTTGCGCGGTGGCGGAATGAGATCAGTCGTCTTGGCGTCATCTCTGAACTTCGCTCTCAAATCGGCCGATGAACAAAGCTCAATACTGTTTCAGTTTCAGAATTTTTTGAACTCTCTCGATTTTCCGATACAGATCGTCGTCCAATCAAAAAAGTTAGATATCAGGCCGTATATTGCCCTACTTGAAGGACGCTACAAGGAACAGATAACCGAACTTATGAAAATCCAAGTGCGTGAGTATATAGATTTCATACGAACATTCGTGGAGAACACCAATATAATGACAAAAAGTTTCTTTGTCGTCGTACCGTATGACCCGCCGATAATGACAACGAGTAATAATCCAATATCAAAATTCTTACCGAAAAAGCAAGGTGGAGCGACATCGACTATAGACGAACAATTCCAGGAATATAGAACGCAACTTGAACAAAGAGTTTCTGTGATTGAACAAGGATTAGTCAGATGTGGCGTCCGCACGGCAGAACTCGGAACCGAGGAAGTGGTAGAATTGTTCTACAAGTTATTCAATCCAGGGGAAACGGAGAAACCGATTCAGATAACATAGGACAATATTCCGCAAGCTCCGAAGCGAAGCCGACACTTCGCGGAACGAGCCTTAGCGGAGCGGAACGATTAATGGCTCGTGAAGCGAATGTGTCGGCGAAGCACGCGAAGCTTGCGAACAAATAAACTTATGTCAATCTTTTCAAAATTATTCGGCAAAAAACAACCTTCACCTATCGTTTCCATCTTGCCCGAGGAAATATATCAGGCCGGTGTTTTGGAACTAAAAGATATCATCGCGCCATCCGCTTTGAAGATAAGTCCGAAGGAGTTGAATCTGGGCGAAAAAGTCGGCCGTACGCTTTTCGTCATTTCATATCCGAGGTTCCTGCAAGAAAGTTGGTTTGCTCCGATAATAAACTTGGATAAGGTATTTAATGTTTCCATTTTCATACATCCTGTGGACACTGCCAAGATTTTGCGCCATTTTCAGAAGAAAGTTGCCGAGGTGCAGAGTCAGATTTCACGCAGGGAAGAGAAGGGTTTGGTGCGCGACCCGGCTCTGGATACAGCTTATCAAGACTTGGAAAATCTCCGTGATCAACTCATGCAGGCGCAGGAAAGACTTTTTGACGTCGGTGTTTATATTACGATATTAGCCGATTCAACTGGCGAACTTGATAAACTAGAATCGGAGATAAAATCAATTCTTGAGTCAAAACTTGTATATGTTAAACCCGCACTATTTCAACAGGAACAGGGATTCAAAAGCGTTTTGCCTATCGCCGACGATCAGCTCGCCGTTCATTCCAAACTCAATTCTTCACCGCTTTCCAGTCTTTTCCCGTTTGTTTCTTTTGATCTGACTTCAGATAAAGGAATTTTATACGGAATAAATCGCCATAATTCTTCTCTTGTCCTCTTTGACCGCTTTCTATTGGAAAACTACAATTCCGTCACATTCGCCGTTGCCGGCGCGGGAAAATCTTACTGTACCAAGCTAGAAATTCTGCGCACTCTCATGTTTGACACAGAGGTAATAGTCATAGATCCGGAAAAAGAATATGAGTATATGGCAGAAGCAACCGGAGGGAAGTATTTCAACATTTCTTTGAATTCAGAACATCATGTCAATCCATTTGATTTACCCATACCGCGAGAAGATGAAAGCGCTTCTGATGTACTCCGCTCAAATATCATTAATCTGGTCGGACTTTTCCGAATAATGCTCGGCGGTTTGTCTCAAGAAGAAGACGCCATCATTGATCGCGCCATAACGGAAACATATGCCTTGAAAGATATTACCGCCGAATCCAATTTCGCCAATGTTGAGCCGCCGCTTTTGTCCGATTTTGAACTTGTTTTGGCCGGAATGGAAGGCGCGGAATCTCTGGTTGAGAGATTGTCGAAATACACAAAGGGCACATGGTCCGGTTTTATCAACCGTCCATCAAACATTGATATCAATAAAAAATTCGTTGTCTTTTCACTCCGTGACATGGAAGACGAACTCAAACCCGTCGCGATGTATCTCATCACTCATTATATTTGGAACGCAATCCGCAAAAATCTGAGAAAGCGACTCCTTGTTATTGATGAGGCCTGGTGGATGATGAAATCAGAAGATACGGCTTCGTTCCTATTTAGTATGGCGAAAAGGGGACGCAAATATTTTCTCGGATTGGCGACTATCACCCAGGACGTTGATGACTTCTTGAAGTCCCCGTACGGCATGCCGATTGTGACAAACTCTTCCATTCAAATTCTCTTGAAACAATCGCCAAGCGTCATAGACTATGTACAAAAAACTTTCAACCTTACGGACGAAGAAAAATACTTATTACTCGAATCCGATGTCGGAGAAGGTATGTTTTTCGTCGGTTTGAAGCATGTTGCCATGAAGATCGTGAGTTCATATACAGAAGATCAGATCATTACCACAAATCCGCAACAACTAATAGCGATCAGAGACGCGAAGAAACAACTCGAGGACTCGGGGCAATAATTTTCTCAAGGTTCGACCTCAGGAATTCCTGAGGTCGAACCTTGTGTTATAATTCCTTCATGGAAGATAATAAACCAAAATACCGAATAGGAACTTCTGGAATGTTATTTTGGATTTTGTTTGCCGCATTAGCGGACCTTTTAAGTTTGATACCTTTTGTTGGGAGCATTGTTGGACCGATATATTGGGTCTGCTTCAGTATATACCTTTGGAAAATCGGTTGTGGACTATTGAATGCTCGCAGACTGGCAACAGGAATAACTTCAATGGTAATAGAAATAATACCCGCTTTTCAGGCATTTCCCACGATATTGATTGGAACGATAGCAATAATAGTAATGGTACGTACGGAAGATAAAACCGGTATTACGGTCCCCGGGCTTGGAAGTAAGAAACCCGCAAGTACCTTGGTTGAAAACGGTGTGAATCCTCCACGAGTTCAGCAGACACCATTAAATCAGGACGGAATTCGTGCGCCGAACGGAGGATTGTGATAAACACTTTGCGTATCCACTCGCAAGTTTTCCGTAAAATTGATAAAATAGCGGTAATGAAAGCTCTCTTCGCTTTTACATTTATCTTTTTAATATTCGCTTTTGCGGTTTCAGCCCAAGGCGTGCCGACTTCCATTCAGGGAATAGATTTGCGACTTTCCACGGAAAATCCTGTTCCGGAACAGCAAATAACCGTTACGGCTGAAAGTTATACATCAGATTTGAATTCTGCCAGTGTTATATGGACATTGAATGGACTACTATATCAAAAAGGTACGGGTATTACGGCTATTCAAGTTCAAGCCCCCGCTCTCGGAAAAAAGCTTCGGGTTGAAATTATCGCGAGCGTTACGGGTGGAAAAGAATTGAAAGCAAATATTGATATCGGTTCGGGTAGCATTGATATTATCGTTGAAAGCGAAGGTTATGTTCCACCATTTTTCCCTGGGAAAATACCTCTTTCATACCAAAATACCTACAAAATCATTGCTGTGCCGCATCTTGCCGATTCTTCAAGTAAGGAATATGATCCGCGGACTCTAACATATCAATGGTCAAAAGATTCTAAGGTTGTTCAAGATCAAAGCGGTTTTAGTAAACAAACATTCATATGGCAAGACGATATTATTCCGCGCCAAAGAATGATAAATATTCGCGTGACGACCGGAGACGGCCGTGCTCAGGCGGAAAAAGTCATTTTTATACAAGCACAAGGCCCGAATATTATTTTTTACAACAATGATCCGCTTTACGGACCAATGTATAACAAAGCAATTATTGACAGAATAGGGTTAGGCACAAGTCGTGAACTTTCTGTGTTAGCTGTTCCTTATGGATTTAATAAACCTCTAAAGGGCATCGGTAATCTATTATTCACATGGCTGGTAAACTCCATGGAACAAATGAATCTTTCCGCCAGTCAATCCATCGTTTTGCGCGCTCCAGAAGGTGTCAGTGGTTCTTCTAATATTCAACTACAAATCCGCAACAACAAAGATATCTTGCAAAGCGCGCAAGGTAGCTTTTCGGCGGTTTTTTCGGCCAATGAATCAATTAATTCAGCTACAAGCACTAATTCATTAAATAATTACAATGGCATATAACAATAAACAAATAAACAGATACCTAATCATTACCATAATGATTATTATGACGTTTTCTTTTTCCGCCACTATTGTTTCAGGTCCAGTACATACCATTCAAGCGGCAACACCATCGGGGAATGAAGATAAAACATATACTTTGCTCGAACCTTTGCCCTACCTGCCAAATTCTGGACAGATCAATGAGGGCGGGCAAGTAAAAAATATCAATCTGGGAAGTTTTATCCAATACGCGTTCAATCTATTAATCGCCGTTGCCGCCGTTGCCGCGGTGTTCATGATGGTTTACGGGGGATTCTTATACATGACATCTGATGCATGGAGTAAAAAAAGTGAGGGAATAACAAAATTTAAGAACGCCATATACGGCTTATTAATGGTACTCTCGGCCTTTCTAATTCTAAGAACAGTTAATCCGAAACTGGTTGAGATTCCAAAAAGTATCCCGCCAATAGACGTTCCTGCTTCGCAAATGCAGTCACCAATGGCTTTGTTTGATCAGATGCTTGCAGACGCTCAAGCCGACAGACAACGATTAACAAGTGAACTTATTTTTAAACAAGATCAAACGGATACATTAGTATCTTCTTTAAGTGATAGAAATGCAATACTGAGAGGTGAGCTGAGGGAACTACTCTCAAGTGGTGAAAACAATTCACGGATTCAAGTGATAGAAGATGAATTAGCTGAAAATGATGCAAAGATCTTAAATGCAGAATCAATTATGTCTGCGGATACGACAAAGGCAATTATTCAGACTAGAGTTGCTTCCCAAACATTTCTAAATCTCAACAGCATGAATATTATCAGTGGTTTAGACCTAAATAAAATAACTGCTGAAATTTCAACAGGAGTAAATGAGATAGATAAGATTAAGCGTGATGGTATCACTGAATTAGTAAATCTAGGCTCGAACGACGCAACTTTATCAAACAGTATTATTATGGAAGCCGAAAAAGCCAAGATTTCACTGCAACTTAACGGGCTTGATGCACAAGTTCAATTAACTGATAAAGATCACACTTTCCTAGCTTTTGAAAATAATATAATAGATCCAAGTCTAAATAAAATTGCACAAGAAATTTACGCGGTTCAGGATCCTACAATAAGAGAACAACTACGACTAAAATATATGGATGTAAAAAAACGAATTGATGATCTAAAAATATCAACGAAAAAATAACCATGCACAAAATTATCAAAATCCTAACTGTAATAGTAACCCTCCTGATCATCGCAGGCGCCGTTTATTATTGGTATTTTTACATTTACGTTTCTTCTACACCGACAACAACAGAAAATCAGAATCCAACAACCGGCTTCATTCCTTTTGACCGCGATATTCCCGCGTCATCGGGACAAGACGCCGGGGACTCAAATAACGGTAATACCACTTCCGCAAGTAATGTTCAAACCACAGCGCCACTTCCAATTCTGCGTCTTTTGAGCGCGACACCGGTCGGAGGTTACGGAGCCAGCACCACAGCCAGCACAACTGTCGTGAGATGGGTAGATAGGGGAAGAGGGAATATTTATGAGGCCAGAGGCGATAGATTGGACATTACGACGATTTCGAACACATTATTGCCGAGAGTGTATGAAAGTTGGTGGAATAAGAATGACACATCATTCGTGGGACAATATTTGAGCGATAAGGGCGATGAGATAACAACCGTTATCGCGAATATTCAGAAAAGAGTGGCTCCAACACCGGCAAAAACTGGAACGAGCACATCAGTTATGACGGAGACAATTCAAAATCAACAGGTAACTGGAACTATATATGAATTAAAAGGTAAAGTCGTATCAGGAAATATTATTGCCGTCGCTTCATCACCGAAAAGAGATCGTATTTTAGTAATAAATAATGATAATGGTCGCGCTATTGGCTATGTGTCCAACTTTGACGGTAGCAAACAAACTCAATTGTTTGATTTGCCGTTCACTCAACTTGTCGCGGAATGGCCGGAAGAAAATACTATCGCCATCACAACGAAAGCCGGCGCCAATTATTCTGGCTATTTGTATTTCGTGAATGTGAAAACCGGCGTTCTGACGCAAATTCTCGGAAATATGCCCGGTCTAGCGACAAAAGTAAGCAAGGACGCGATAAGGGTATTGTATTCAAGCGCGACAAAAGATACTAACATGACCAAAACCATAATTTATGAGATAAATACCGGAAAATCAACAGAAATGATATTCCGCACATTCGCCGATAAATGTGTATGGAGCTCAAAATTCAAAGAAGAAGTCTACTGCGCCCTGCCATCAAAAATTACCACTGGCATATATCCTGACGATTGGTACCTCGGCAAAGTATCGTTCATTGATGATATTTGGTTGTTAAACTCCACTACCGGCCAAATACATCGCGTTTCAAAACTACTTAGCCAAGCAAATCAACTTATCGACGTATTCAATATTGAACTCGACACTAACGGTGATTTCCTCTATTTCATGAACAAGAACAATCTGTCACTCTGGTCACTCGATCTTGTTTCATCGAATTAATCTCCCGGAATCACAACAAACAAAGCATGTTTTTCAAGACGAGGACTGCGATTGTCTCGCGGTCTTAGGATGATGTATAAAAAACAACATCTGAATAAATATTGCATCAATAGGAACAGTTCCGCAGTTTTGAAAAACATGCTTTGTTTGTTGTGATTCGGGTATTATTTCTTCGCGTATTGTCTGCGTATGACTAATTCCTGTGCAAGAGTAAATAATGCGCTCACGGACCAGTATAATGCGATAATAGACGCCACCTGAGGAAATTTCAAAGGAATCAACCAATAAGTTGAGGCGAAAGCCAAAATCGGCAACATATATTTCATCTGTTTATTCATGGACGCCGCGAAGTCCAATGGGGGAGTACCTGTAACATGATTATTCGTCGTTACGGCTTTGAATTGTTTCGACGCCAGAGAATATTTGAGTTGAACATATTGAGCAATCGCGGTAACTATCGCCAAAACAAGGCTTGGTGTTGTCAAATCTATCAATCCCAAAAATTGCGTCTTCACCATAGGAATAGAAACAAATGAATACAAATATTCCGGGTTGATTGTTGGTATTATTTTATAAAAAACGGAAAGTAGTGCTAGCAATATCGGCAATTGAATGAAAAGAAGTAAGATTCCTGAAAACGGTTTTATGCCTTTTGCTTTATAAAGCTCCATAACCTTAAGAGCTTGCGCTTGCCGATCGTTCGCGTACTGCGCTTTTATTTGATTCGACTCAGGTTCTATCTCTTTCATTCTGATCTGTGTTAGTATCGACACCTTTGAGAGATGAAATAGCGCCAACTTCACAATAATGGTGAAAATAATAACGGCCAATCCAACGTCAATCCAAGGCAAAATGTCCATAACACTCACCAAACCGTTATATAAAGGTAAAAAAATAAAATTATGATACAAATATGTCATTTATTGTTTGCAACTTACAAATTATCGTCTATTAATCGCCGTTTACAGCCTTCATCAGCTTGGATTTTATGAGCAAATCTTTGAGAGCAGTCCTGATAGTTTCAAATTTATAATCTTTCAAATCGCTCTTAGAGAAGATAATAACATGAACACCGGAAATAACGGAGGGGAATAATTCTCTTATAACACTATACAACCGCCGTCTTGCCCTATTACGCGCCACGGCCGTCTTCGCGACCTTCACAGGTGCTACGGCAGAAATACATGTATTTGGTTGATTCAACACATATCGCAAAACAAAAAGGGGGGAACTTATAACTTTCCCTTTCTTTATCACTTCCAATAGCCGTTTAGTTGTCAGTCTATTAGACTTTTTCAACATATTAAACTGTTACACGATACCTGCCTTTAGCTCTGCGCCTCGCAACGGCCTTTTTCCCACCAGGCGATTTCATTCTAGCGCGAAATCCATGCGTCTTGGCGCGTTTTCTTTTGTTTGGTTTGTATGTGAATGACATGACTAGGAAATTATTACATCTTTTTTATTTTTATGCAAGATAAAAGAGTTCTCCACAACTTATCAACATATTTTATGCCTCTCCACAAGTTCCCAGATTTATAAACAGGTATATACTAGAAACACCTTATGAATGAATACTCTCAAATTTGGCAGACCGCGCTGATCGAAATACAGTCGATTGTTTCCCCAGCGAATTATTCCACTTGGGTCAAAACTACTCGTATTGTCCGTGAGGAGGAGGGGGTGGTATTCCTTGGCGTACCAAATGAATTCACCAGGGAATGGTTATTCAAGAAATGTCACAACTCAATTCTGCGCATATTAAGACAGCTGAACGAACGTGTACGTGCCCTAGAATATGTTGTTTTGAAAGAGGATGAACAAAAACTCGACGGAGGAAAGAAGGGTTTGGCCATGGCGCCGACGCTTTCTATACCCCTAGAAAATTTCTACGTAAACAAAGATGATAATCTCAATTCCCGCTACACATTCGAAAATTTTGTGGTCGGACCATTCAACGAAATCGCTCACGCCGCCGCGCAAACAGTTGTGAAAGCGCCGGGGCAGGCATACAATCCGTTCTTCGTGTACGGAAGGACGGGTGTCGGAAAAACTCATTTGATCCAATCTATAGGCAATAAGATTAAGAATTTGTTCCCTAACAAAAAAGTATATTATCTAACCGCGGAAAAATTCGGATCCGATTTTTTCGACTCGTTACAGATCAACAAAGCTCAACAATTCAAGGAAAAATACCGTAAATACGATGTTCTTATAATGGATGATGTTCAATTTTTCGGCAGCAAGGAAAAATTCCAGGAAGAATTTTTTCACTTATTCAATACTTTTTATGATACCGCTCGCCAACTCATTTTTTCGAGCGATAGACATCCGAATATCATTCCGAATTTGGAAGATCGCATACGAAGTCGTTTCAGCACCGGTATGGTTATTGATATCGCTGAATTAGACAAAGAGTCTAGAATGGCTATAGTTAGAGCCAAATGCCAGCCTCATAGCATTACTCTAACTGAAGAAATAATCGATTATCTTGCTTCTGAGGTTGAAGAAAATATCAGAGAAATAGAGGGTATAGTCAACATTATCGCTCATAATACCCAATACAAAGGTAGGGAGCTTAACTTAAATGAAATAAAAACCATCATCAAAACAAACGCTCGACCGAAGAAAATGCTTTCTGTTAAAGAAGTAGTGAAAATCGTCTGCGACTTTTACAATATAGACGAGAATAGTATATACAACAAGACTCGAAGGAAGGAAATTGTGAAACCGCGCCAAGTGGTTATGTACATCCTGCGTGAAGATTTTAGTATTTCATTTCCATCTATTGGAGACAAACTGGGTGGACGTGATCATACGACAGTCATTCACTCGTATGAGAAAGTAAAAGAAGATTTGAAGACTAATAACTTATTATCAGAAGAAGTATCACGCATACGGACAATGTTATAAAAAATTTTATGTGGAAATCATGTTAATAAAAATGTATTACTTGGGTAAAATATGAACGCAAAAAACAAATATAAATTTAAATGAATAAATTAAACATGTTGTTAGTAAAAAAATAATTATAAATATTCAAAAATACTAATATTTAACCACTGTTTTTCAACTTATCAACATATTCACTCCCTTAATAACAATAAAGAGTTATATAAAAAATAATTATTAACACTAACACTATTATATTATATGAAACTTGAATTACATTTTCAGGATTTTAAAAAAGCAGTACTATTATCGGAAAAAATTGCCGGTAAACATATGACTTTACCTGTATTGTCATGCCTTCTTTTTGATGTGAAAAAAGGATCTCTTCATATAAAAGCAACAAACCTTGATCTTGGTATAGAGACAATAATATCGGCAAAGTCGGATACTGAAAACGTTTTTGCCATTCCCGCCGCGATTTTGTCCGCGTTCCTGTCCCAAATAAGCGATTATGACGGGGTTATTCGGTTGGAGTCTGTATCGGGAAATATACAAATAAACACATCAAAATCAAAAGGAGTGATAAAAACCGTGCCACATGAAGATTTTCCAAGTATTCCCGAGGTGACAAATGAACGAAAAGTTCAATTAACATCCAATATTATCGTAAAAGGGTTAAAATCCGTATGGTATAGCGCGTCAGTTTCTAGCGTCAAACCAGAATTATCTAGTGTTTATGTTTATACGCAGAACAATCATCTTATTTTTGTGGCTACGGATTCATTTCGTTTGGCTGAGAAAAAACTTAATTTACCCACAACCACAATAGTTGGGGACATTTTGATTCCATTCAAAAATGTCGCCGATATGATACGAATACTTGAATCAACCACGGAAACAATTACGATCGAAATGAATAAAAACCTTATTTCCTTTGAAGTTCCGGGCAAAATCCGCATAATATCTCGAGTTATTGATGGGGTATTTCCAGATTATAAACAGATTATCCCCAAATCATATACAACCGAAATTATCGCTTTGAAACAAGACCTTTTGAACGCGCTCCGAATATCAAATGTTTTTTCGGATAAATTCAATCAAATACATTTGACGGCTGATCCGAAAGGTAAACTATTTGAGGTACAAACAAAAAATAGCGATATTGGCGAAAATAAAACGACCATAGATGCCGCCGTGACGGGCGATAGGGTAGAAATCAATTTCAATTACAAGTATGTGGTAGATTGCTTCCAATCTATCGATGCTGATAGCGTTTCTCTTCAACTGGGAGGCACAAATAGGCCGATGGTCATACGCCCGGTGTCCGGAGATCAATCGTTTATGTATTTGGTTATGCCCATGAATCGTTAAATGTTCAATATATCTCAATTTTTAAATAGAATACGCGGTACTCAAGGAAAACAAATACTTCAAAGAAACATTGTGCGTAATGTCGTGCTAAAAAATATTGGCATTGATATTCCCGCAGAAAATATCACGATAAAATCAGCTGTAATTTTTTTGAATAATATTTCACAATCCGCGAAATCGGCTGTGTACGTGAAAAAACAAATTATTTTGAATGAGATTAATAAAGGGCAAGATACTATAATTGTCCGAGATATTAAATGATGAGATTGTTCCACGCAATTCGCTATTTAGCAATTGAAAAGTTCGCTACTGCCTGGCCCTTATTGGAAACACTGTCATATACAATAACGGATAGAGAGTTGCTGGACTCATTCAAATTACCAACATCAACCGGCAGAAATGAGAAATTTAGAGGATTAGTAATAGCGGTCAGAACAAATTTTCCATTCAGATAAACTTCGGTTTTTTGCGCGGGATACGCGCCGTCTAGTTTCAATTGTACCGATAAAATTTCTTGAGGATTTATCAGTGAATCAGTAACTGGAGAAACGATCGTGATTTTAGGAACTTTTTCCGGTGTGTGAACATCATCCGTTTCGTTCGGAATAATCATAGTGCCCGTTACTTCTTGGAAATTCGGGTGTGAAATCATATATTCCGTTAGCCAATTGCGGATGCCGTATTCCCAATTCGCATATTGAGAATCTTGCTCTGGGTTCGTTGGGGCGGGTCCCGTTGGATCGTCTTTTCTTACCCAATGCAAAATTGTATGTACGCTATTGAATACAACTTCCTGTTTCAATTCTGCCGGCGTATAATCCGTGGCCAATTTTCCTGATATTTTATCTTTCCAATAAGACAAACCACCCCACCATATACCATGCAAAACGGGCTTGTTATCCGTCTTTGTCACTGGTGGAGATTGGAAATTTTCAACAGGGAGAATCTTCACCGCCTCTGACATGAACGCGCCCCACAATGGCGTTATGATAAGACCGGCGACATTATGTTGCATCGGTCTATTGTCGTTGTTTCCGGCCCATGCTCCCACAACCAAATTGGGAGCGTAACCCATGGTCCAGACATCTCGATAATCATTCGTGGTTCCAGTTTTGATGGCAATTTGTCTGCCGACATTATCAGCGATTGGCTTCAAACTGGCCATACGTACCTTGGTATCCGATAATATATCGGATATTTGTCTGGAAATTTCCGGAGCTAGCACTTGAACAGGATTTATTTTTGCCTCTTCCAATACAATTTTGTTGCCGTCTTCAACCTTCAATACGGATCGATAAGGATTGCGAATGCCGTCGTTGGCGAATACTCCATATGCGCTAGTCATATCAAGTAAGGAGACTTCACCACCGCCCAAGACCAGAGTAAGTCCATATCGATTCGGGTCTGTAAGAGTGGTAATGCCCAAATCTTCGGCAGTTTGTATGGAATCGGGTATTCCCGACAAATATAATGCTTTCACGGCGGGAATGTTTCTTGATTGTGCCAATGCCTGACGAATTGTGAGTGGTCCCTCGAATATATTGTCATATTCAACGGGGGAATAGCATATTTTTGTCGCGTCGGCGCGTGGATTTTTCGTTTTACCTTCTGGCGTGCACTCCGATGAAAATTCAGTGTTAATGTCAAACAGTATGGTTTCCGGCGTATAGCCTTTCTTGAACGCGGTCGCATAAACGAATGGCTTGAATGTGGAGCCCGGTTGCCTCTTCGCCAAAGCAACATTATAATTCCCGTCAATTGTCTGATCGAAATAGTCTTTCGATCCAACCAAAGCGAGAATATCTCCCGTTTTCGGATCAATGGCGACCATCGCGGTATTGCTAGCATTGAAATTTTCCGCAAGCGAAGGGCCAAACTTCGCAATCGTCTGCTCCATTTTCTGTTGCATGTCGTAATCGAGTGTTGTTATGATGTTCAGACCGTTCTGACTGACAACATCTTCACCGTATTTTTGTACTAAATAATCTTTTACCATCATAACGAAGTGGGGAGCGCGTATGCCAGCGCTATTTTTTGACAAGAATTGAACTTTCTCCTGTTGGGCCGTATTGAATTCTTCATCTGATATAACATCGGTATCTTTCATTCTTTGTAGAACCAATTGTTGTCTAGCATTTAATTCATCGCGATGTGTTCCGTATGGGGAATAATATGTCGGTGCTTGGGGAATGGCGGCCATGTAAGCGGCTTCGGCTAGTGTCACATCTTTAACAGGTCTTCCGAAGAATGCTTGGCTAGCCTCTTCAGCGCCGTAAATAGTGCCACCGTAAGAGATTTCATTGAAATATGCCTCCAGAATTTGGTCTTTTGTCATTACTTTTTCCAGTTTTATCGCCAAAACCAATTCTTTGATCTTTCTCGTTATAGTCTTATCTTGAGTTAATAGAGAATTTTTAACAACTTGCTGAGTAATGGTTGATCCTCCCTGATTAACCTTGCCACTTAGTAGATTGTCGATCGCGGCCCGCAAAATGGCAGTTGGACGAAAACCGAAATGAGTATAAAAGTCCGAATCTTCTATGGCGATAGTTGCTTTTTGGAGGTTTGGAGAAATATCTGATAAAGGAATAACAGTTCTTTTTACATCAGTATTCACATCATAAAGAAGAATAGTGCCGGTACGATCATATATTTTTGTCGACTGAGTGACGACGCGCGTGGCAAAAGTATTTAGGTCGGGCATTTGCAGAGTTGCTACCCATAACGCGCCGATGCCTATACACAAGAAAAATGCCGAAAAGGCAAGAAAAACAAGCGAACGTATGAATCTTCTTTTTTTATGTCGAGACATTAGGCCTATATTATAACATCTATATATAGCACCCGTTCACAATGTATACAAGTTATTTGTCACTGCTCCCATTTGTCGTTAAATGGGTCTAATTCGTCATCATCAAGACCAAGTTCATCCAACTCCAGATCGGTCTCCTCGGTTTCAAGAAGAGGATCAACAGGCAACTTTTCTTCATGGTCAATGAGACCGTCAATTTCTTCTGCGTCAATCGGTTTTTTCACCTTCACATTCGGCGACATGACATCTTTCTCAATATCCGAAACACTATTGTTAATTTTTTGGGAATCAGTTCTCTTAATTTGTTTTTGTTGTTTGCCTTTTACTGTTGGCATTTTGATTTCATTAAGACTGATAATGAATTGTTTAATTTGTAGCAGATGTTAATTTTTTTGGCAACAATTAAAACTGTGGATAATTATCGATGTCATTTCGCGAACAAGGACACAAATAATTTCCTCGTGGCGAGGACTGCGATTGTCACGCTGTCACAAGGAGATGTACAACAAATAATCGTTGATTATCGTTTATGGTAATAGAAACAGTTCCGCAGCCACGAGGAAATTATTTGTGTCCTTGTTCGCGGAGACTTGATACCCATTATTTATTTAAAATTTCTGATTCTGGCGCCGCATGTTAAAGCGACGGCGATAGCGTCGTATTCATCGTCAAGTTTTTTCTTTGGCGTTTTTACGAGCAAATGCACCATTTTTATCATTCTTGTTTTGTCGCTTGTGCCGTCGCCGGTAATCGCCGTTTTTATTTCCATGGGACTATATTCAAATATTGTCAAATTTCTTTTTATCGCTTCATATATTATTATCCCTCTAGCTTCGGCTACGCGCATGGCGGTTTTCTGATTCTTGGTTATAAATAGAGTTTCAAGTGCCACAACTTTTGGCTTGAATTTATCCATAATTCGTACAACTTCTTTACCGATTTCGCGTAGGCGCCAATATATTGATTTTTTCTTTGAAGTTGAAAAACAAGCAGAATATAGCACCACTTCTCTTAATTTTGCGGTTTTTTCTACAACCGCCATGCCGAGACGATCATAGCCGGGATCTATTCCAAGGATTTTCATAATGGATTAATTATACCGCTCCCATGGCCGACGCTTCCCTCCGCGAGTCCTTAATCGCACCACTTCGTTAAGGCTCACTCCGGGAAGTGTCGGCTATGGGAGCGGCCGACGGTAAATAATTAAAAGTTACTCTGCGTTAGTAAATACTTCTTGTACCTCATCATTCGCATCCAAATCTTCAATGAGTTTGGTTAATTTCTCAATATTGGCGTTCTCAAGTGGTATAGTTGTGGTCGGTGTCCAACCCCCATGAGTTTTTTCGAATGCCCAAGAAGCACTGCCGGGGGAGGCGAGTGACAACTCATGCAAGGCGAGAATATGTTTGATTTCTTGCGCGGCTTTATTATGATTGTCGGTAAGCGCGCTTATAAGGATCGCCACGCCTCCGGGTCCGTATGCTTCATAGACGAATGATTCCATGGCGACACTGTCGGTGGCTTTCTTCACGGCGCGGTCTATAGTATCGTTCGGCATATTCTCTTTGCGAGCCTTCTCTATGGCGGCCACAAGTCCCGGTGATAAGAGATTGCCACCGGATTTCTTGGCCTCTACCGTGATGAGGCGCACGTATTTACCGAATGATTTGCTCTTTTGCGCGTCATTCTTGGCTTTCAAATGCTTTATTTTCGAGAATTTATTGTGGCCGGACATGCCCATAGTTTACATTTTGTGATGGAAAACGTAAAGTCTGACTTAATATTGACGATTATATCATTGGATTAATCATCTTATTGACAATCTTTCCGGTGCCAGGAAATTGATAACAAATGATAATTTTGGATTAATAACAAATCTCATCGGGTATTTTGTTTTGGGAGGTTCCTCTATCATTCATTTTACAATAGAATAAATTACTGCAAGTTGCTCGCTATACTTTTTCTAATTGTGTTCTAGTTCTTTCACCTTATGTGCTAATTTTTTGTTGGTTGCAAGCAATTCACGAAGCTTAATAAATGCACGAATTATAAATATGTTCATTTGTACTGCACATGGACTATTCAATATTGGTGAGAGCATGGAAACACCATATTCAGTAAATGTATAAGGTGTATGATATCGTCCGCCCCATCTTGATATTGCAGATTGTAATATAGCCGTATGTTAACATTTTCAACACCTAAAAATTGCTTTTAGCCCTCTGTTGTAAGTTGGAAAATATTGGATATGTATGCCCGGTCCAACACATTTTCTATACCTATAACAACTTCGCGGCTCCTTTCACCCCGAGATGCGCATACGCTCGATCTGTAGCAGTGCGTCCACGTGATGTTCGTTCGAGCAACCCTAACTGTATCAAATACGGTTCATAAACCTCTTCGACGGTCGCTTGTTCTTCGGACAGCGCTGCGGCGATCGTATTTAGGCCGACGGGTCCGCCGCCGAACTTCGTTATTATAACTTTCAAAATATCTCGATCAGCATTGGTAAGACCGAGAGTGTCAACGCCGAGCATAGTTAGCGCTTTCTCAACAATATCTTTTGAAAGGGGAACCTTGTTTATCTGCGCGTAATCTCGACAACGCTTCAAGTGAAAATTCGCCGTGCGCGGAGTGAAGCGTGAACGTGTGGCGATTTCACCGACTGCTCCCTCATGAATATCTATGCCAAGAATTTTGGACGAACGGCGAATAATTTCGGCGATTTCATCATTCGAGTAAAATTCCAGCTTGAATACGCCGCCAGAAAAACGGGAACGCAAAGGCGCGGAAATCATGGCGATGCGGGTGGTGGCCGCGATTAGGGTAAATGGCGGCAAATCAAGTTGTATGGTTCTAGCTGAAGGGCCTTTACCTATGATAATATCAAGAGTGCCTGATTCCATAGCGGGGTAAAGAACTTCCTCAATAGCTTTGTTTAGGCGATGGATTTCATCTATAAACAGAATGTCTCCAGCCGACAAATTCGTGACAATTGAAGCTAGATCTCCCACCTTCAAAATAGCGGGTCCAGAGGTAATCTTCATTTGAGCGCCAGTTTCTTTGGCGATGAGGTGAGCCAATGTCGTCTTTCCCAGTCCCGGCGGACCATAGAAAAGCATATGTTCTGGCGGATGTTCACGTTCTTTTGCGGCAGTTAGAAGTATATGGAGATTATCTTTCGCGTTTTTCTGACCGATATAATCCTCCCAACGTGAAGGTCGGAGGGTCTGGTCGAGAAAACCAACCTCTTTTTCATCGGTAACTGAATTTTTTGCAATCCTTGACATATAATTGTGTTTATGCTAGCATGGAGGTGACATCGAAAAATAAATACATAAACGAGATTGTGAACCTCTAAGCAATGGCCTTCCCAGGTTTGGGTATAGTTCTAAGGACATTCTGGTTTTCTTTTTTATAAAGAAGTGACTGGAATTATCCTCGGGAATATACCTCGCTTCCGGCATCACGCCAGAAGATATTGCTTAGAGATTCGTGGTCTCGTTTTTTTATTTCTCTCCTGCCGCCATACTAACGCCAGGCGCGCGAATAAAGCAATCTTTTCTGGGGATAAGTTTATGAGAAAACGAAATTTGAATTAAATCCAGTTATCATCTAACTTTCATTCCTGATTGTTGGAGGGCATTCGTATAAGATGTATGAATTTTTGCCAGCTCATCGTGCAGGTGTTGCTGTTCCCTTTTTATCATATCGATATCGTGTTTTAGTATGGGAATACGTCTCTCCAAGTCTTTAAGTTGGTGAGTTTTGAGTTCGATATCTTTCTTTAATTGGGTCATTTCAGGTTCTGCCTTTTTTAATTCGGCTTCCTTGTCATTCATTTCCCTGGTTTCTTTTAGAATCTGTTGTTCCAGTTGCTTGATTGCTTGTTCTAAGTTTGCGGATGTTTGCATATTTTTTTATTAATTATCCTTTAATGTTATTACTCTCTCCAGCTCTTCAAGCGATGTAATTCCTCGTAATACTTTTAAGACGCCATCTTGTTTCATCGTAAGTATTCCTTGACCTTTTGCCGCTTCCCATATTTCACGGTCGCTCGCGCTCATTTGCACGACTTTCTCTATCCGTTGATTCATGAGAATCGCTTCGAAAATACCAATGCGACCTTTGTAACCGGTATGATTACATTTATCACAACCGGCGGGGAGATATATTTTTTCGTAGGTAGTTGGAACGAGAGCTTTGTCTTCAATGGTATTAAGTGTTGTTTCTATTTCCTCTTTGGTTTTCCCCTCAATTATAGATTCCTTTTTGCATATTGGACACAGGACGCGCACAAGCCTTTGCGCCATTGAAACGCGAAGCGCGGAAGGAATAATACTGGGATTTGCGCCGAGATCTATAAGTCGCGGGAACGTGCCGCCGGCATCATTGGTATGTAAAGTAGAGAAAACTAGATGTCCGGTTAGGGCGGAATTGATGGCGATATCGGCGGTTTCGTTATCCCGAATTTCACCGACCATAATAATATCCGGATCCTGTCTAACCGCGGCGCGCAGACCTTCCAAGAAATTGTAACCCTTGTCATTCACCTGAGTCTGAACAATTCCCGGCAGATGATACTCGATCGGATCTTCTATTGTGATAATCTTCACGCCGGGATTGCTGACCTTTTTCAGAAAAGCGTAAAGAGTTGTAGTTTTTCCCGAACCGGTCGGACCGGTCGTGAGAATCATTCCATCTGGGCGATTTATTTCCGCGTTCAGAATATCGAGTAGTTTCGGGTGAATGCCCATCTGATCGAGCGGTATGCTTATGCTTTTCGGATTGAGCAGGCGAAGCACCACCGATTCGTTGTATGCTCCGGGAAGTATTGACGCGCGTACCTCTACATCGCCGATTGGCAGGCGGATGCTAAAACGGCCGTCCTGTGAATCCTTTTTGATATTTAATTTCATTCCAGAAATAAGTTTGATACGCGATAGAAGAAGGGCGTATGTTTCATTATCAAAACGAGTTACATCCTGAAGTACTCCATCAAGACGATATCGAAGGAGAACATAAGTTTCTTCAGGTTCCAAATGAACATCGGATGCTTCTATCGCGAGAGCGCCCGCGAGAAGTGTTTCCAATATTCGCGATACCCTGTAGCTTTTTTTGCCTGCCGTTGTTGTTTCCAAAATCGTTTTGATGGTCGGTAAGCTTTTGGCTTGTTCTATGATTTCTTCGATTTCCTTATTTGAAATTTCGAGTGAACCAGCTTTATTCTCATAGGCGAAAGAAAGGTCTTTGTATAGGTTCCATGCTTTTTCAAGTCCCGGTGTGGAGGTTATGTAAATTTCCGGTTGATACCCTTTACCTTTTAGATCAGAGATCACCGCCTCAATCTTCTCTCCCCGCGGATTGCGCGTGGCAATCTTAATTTTTTTATCAATCAAAGCGAAAGCCGCAGCAAGTGCTCCGCGCGCTGTTTTTTCGTCTATCAGACGCAAGGCGTCAGAATTTATTGGAATACCCAATAAATTGATATACTCCACACCGTATTTTGCCGACAGAATCTGCACCAAATCCTCCTCCTCTTTGCGGTGTATTTCTTCGAGCTTTCTATTTTGTTTGTCTTCGTCAAATGTGATGGTCATAAAATGTCAAATTATTGCCTATATTATAGAGCATAATGGGGAAAACCGCCTGCATTGACAAACAAGACGGAATCTGCTATACTGTTTTTAGAACATTCCAAATGACTTGGGGTGGAAAAAACAGTTTGAAGATTTTATGAAAAAACATTTTTTTCTTTTGTTGGTATTAGCAATCTCGACTGGTGGGTGTGTAACTTACCAGAAGAAGAATCTGGAGATTCGCAACCCGGCCGCGCCGATATCTGACCATTCGGTCAAGTGGTCGATCGGGAGTTTGCTCCCGTCAGTGGAGGTGATCCATATTCACCCCACGGATTATGCCCCGCGATATGTGCCGGCGCCCGTGTGGGTGCCGTACGGGCAGCCGATTTACGGCGCGCCGTATCACAACGCGCCGCCGATGGTGCCATATGGAGGTCGGTATCGCTACTGATACCGCCATAAACAGTTTCATTCAGCCGTTTCTCGAAAGAGGACGGCTGATTTTTTATTAGAATTGAGGTAGTGGCCTACCCTTGTGGCTGGCTTGCATGATTCAAAAAAGTGATGTATACTGCTGGCATGAAAAAGAATACACATTTCATGTTGTCAGTCGCGTTGGCTGTTATATGTTTTATGGGTGTTAGCAATGTGAATGCTCAATATTACGACTATTCCGGCTATTCAGATTATTCCGGCTATTCAAGTTACTACGACTATGGATCCTATAGCGGCTATGATTATTATGATTACGGCTCGTACGGAAGCTATGACTACTACGATTCATATAATTATGGCTCGTATGACTATTATGATACATATTCTCCGACATATTATTCTTCGTACTCTTCATATTATCCGAGTTATGATTATGTTTCATATTCCTCATACTATCCTTCATATACTTCATACAATTATTCCAACTACTTTGTGCCAAATTATAATGTCGGCGGCTACTATGGATATAATTATCGATCATATAGCTCCGCGCCGGCATACGGTATTTACGCCAAAAATGTAGTACCAGAACGCGCTCCATATAGTTACAATTCATGTAACTCTGGTTGTGGATCATACGGTTATGATGATTATCGTGATGGAAATAATAACCGCGGATATGATTACGGTGGCGGGAATAATAGAAATAATCAGAATGGTAATTATAATTATGGAGGGGGACACAGATAATATTTTTCAATTAGTGTAAAATGTGTGCATGGCCAAGAACCATACCGGTAAAAAGAAAAGACTAATACTGTTGGACGCGCACGCTATCTTGCATCGCGCATATCATGCTTTGCCGGATTTTTCTACAAAAAATGGTGAGCCGACAGGCGCGCTTTATGGTCTTTCGGCTATGCTCATAAAAATCATTGAGGATTTGAAACCCGATTATATTATCGCTTGTTATGATGTAAAGGGTCCGACATATCGGCATGAAGCGTACAAAGAATACAAAGCGGGACGTAAAGCCGCCGAAGACGATCTTATCGCGCAGATGAAAAGTTCGCGGAGGATTTTCGAGGCGCTCAATATTCCAATTTATGATAAACAAGGGTTTGAAGCTGATGATGTTATAGGTACGATTGTAGAAAATCTGAAGGATGATAAATCCGTGGAAACAATAATAGCTTCAGGCGATATGGACACCATGCAACTCATTCGTGGCGACGATGTGAAAGTCTATACTCTGAAAAAGGGAATAAACGATACGATAATGTATAACGAGAAGGCGGTCCGTGATCGTTTCGGTTTCGGGCCGGAACTCATCGCGGATTATAAAGGTTTGCGTGGTGATCCTTCGGATAATATTCCAGGCATCAAAGGAATCGGCGAGAAGACGGCGACGATTCTGATTTCAAGTTTCGGTACCATAGAAAACGTATACCATGAATTGGAATCCGGTCACGGAAAGGGTGGAGACGTGAAATTCGAAAAGGCCGGAATAAGCCCGCGTCTCATTCAGGTTCTGAAAGATAATAAAGAAGAAGCGGAATTCAGTAAAACTCTAGCGACAATTCGAAAGGATGTGCCGATTGATTTCGTTTTGCCGGAGAAAACATTCAAGGAAAACTTCGATGTGAAGAAGATCGATGAATTGTGGCGTGAATTGGAGTTCCGGACATTGCCGCAGAGGTTGGAGAAGGTTATCGGAGTTTCGAACAGTTCGGCGAATGGAAGCATCGCGCCTGCAGGTCTTGCAAACACAGTTTCTGTGGACACGCCGTCGACGTCATTCGCCACAAACGAAACCATGGCAAACGACGTCGCGTCTGGTTCTCGCCTCCGTCCTGGTGGGGAAATGCAAGGGGATTTACTCGACGAAGGCTCCGAAGCGTCCACAGAAACCGTGTTTGCAAGACCTGCAGAGCGTGAAGAATTCGAAAAAGTCGCTATTGCGCGTTGGATCATAGATTCCAATATTACAAATCCGCAAATGAAGGATATTTTGCGTTTTGCCGATACGAAAGATTTCGAAGTTGCCAAGAAAGCTGTTTTCGAAGAATTGAACAAGAAAGATTTGCGGAAAGTTTATGAAAAAATAGAACTGCCTCTCATTCCCGTCGTTTATAAGATGGATAAAAAAGGAATCAAAATAGATAGAAATTTTCTGAAGAAATTATCGAAAGAATATCATTCGGTCATTGAAAGTTTGGAAAAGAAAATATGGAATGAAGCTAGCGGAGAATTCAATATCAATTCGCCGAAACAATTGGGCGAATTTCTCTTTGACAAGCTCGGACTCAAGGTGAAGAATCAGAAGAAAACGGCGGGCGGGGCGCGTTCAACGAAAGAATCGGAATTGGAAAAAATGCGCGACATGCATCCGGTTATCCCTATGATTTTCGAATACCGCGAATTGGCGAAACTGCTTGGTACCTATATTGACGCGATTCCGCCCTTACTAGATTCAAACGATCGGCTTCATACGCATTTTCTCCAAGCTGGCACGACGACTGGCAGAATGGCTTCACAGGAACCGAATTTACAGAATATTCCGGTGAAATCAGAACTGGGTCGGGCGATTCGAAAAGCGTTTATTGCCGACAAAGGATTCAAGCTTGCCGCTTTGGATTATTCACAAATTGAATTACGCATTGCCGCCTTTTTGTCCGGTGATGAAAAGATGATAGATATTTTCCGGAAAGGAGAAGATGTGCATACTTCGGTGGCTTCATTCGTCTTCAATGTCTCTTTGAAAGACGTGACTCCGGAAATGCGCCGTCAGGCAAAAGTGATAAATTTCGGAATAATTTACGGCATGGGTGTTCTGGCTTTGAAACAAAATCTTGGTTCGACCCGCGAAGACGCGCAGAAATTCTTGAATGATTATTTCAATACTTTTTCAACTCTGGCGCGGTACTTGAATGACGTGAAGGCGGAAACGGCCAAGAAAGGGTATACGGAAACATTATTTGGGCGCAGGCGATACTTTGAGGGGATTAATTCCCATATTCCATATATCAAAGCGCAGGCGGAAAGAATGGCGATCAATGCACCTATCCAAGGGACGGAAGCGGATATTATCAAGCTGGCTATGATCCGTATCGATGAATACTTGAAGAATACCAAGCTCGAAGATATTGCATTTCCTCTATTACAAGTGCATGATGAATTGGTTCTGGAAATTCAGGAGGACCGGGCTGAGGAAATCGCGCGTGAGATCAAGAAAATTATGGAAAGTGTCGTTGATACAAAAGAGACAAAAGGAATTGTTTTGACAGCGCAGATACATATCGGCGATAATTGGGGAGAATTGAAATAATTCTCGAACGCAGTTCGCCCGCAAACAAAGACAATATTATTTTTTGGAAGACTACGGAACTGTTCCTATAGTTTATTATGAAAGTTTGGTTAGATTGTTATACAGAATCCTGAGACAGAGTGATGAATCGCAGTCCTCGTCTTCCAAAAAATAATATTGTCTTTGTTTGCGGGCGATAGGATGTATAATGGAAAAATGAAATCAATCATTTCACATTCATTGGAAGAAACAAAAAAAATCGCCGAAAAATGGTTGGTGGAGATTTCAGTTAGCGCAGATTCTTCAAATCTGAATGTTTCTCTCGAGTCAGGTAATTCCAACGGTAAGTTTTCCAAAGGTGCGGCTGTTGTTGGTTTGTGTGGACCTTTGGGTTCGGGTAAAACCGCTTTTGTTCAGGCGGTTGCAGAGGTGCTTGGCGTGAAGGAACAAGTTACAAGCCCGACTTATGTGCTTATGAAATTGTATGGGGTCGATTCGAAATCAAAAATCGGACATTTACCATGGAACCGATTGGTACATATCGATGCATATAGATTGGAAAAGGCGGAGGAAGTCGGTGCACTCAATTTCGAATCTATCGTCTCCGATTCACGCAATTTGATTCTTATTGAATGGGCTGACAATATTAAAGACGCTTTGCCGCCTGATTGGAAAAAGATAGATTTCGAGACGGTGTCGGAGACAGAGAGAAGAATGAGTTTTTCTTAGAAAGATCCAAAAAGGAAAAGTATGAATTTTTTTGAGACTTGCGCTACAATACGGCAATGCTATATGTATATCACGGATCTGATATTCAAAAAGGACTGGAGAAATCACACAGTCTGGTAAATTCATTGCGTGCGAAAAAACCAAATGCGATTTTTGTCGCTATAGACGCGGATCATTTCACCTCGTCGGTTATTGAGGAACATCTGGGCGGTCAGGGATTATTTTCCAATAAGTACATCATTCTTCTGGATCGTGTAACGGAAAACAAGGATGTCAAAGATATTTTACCTGATTACATTCCGGCAATGAAAGAATCCACGAATATTTTCATTGTCCATGAAGGCAAACTAAATGCGGAACTTGCGAGATTATTCCAGAAATATGCCGAGAAAGTTATTCTCTGCGAAGAAGTGAGTAGTGACGGTTCTTTTAATAAGAAAGATTTCAGTGTATTCGCACTCGGTGACGCGCTGGCGTCTCGAGAACCATTCAAGGCTTGGATTCTATATAGACAGGCGGTGGATAAAGGGATAGGAAGCGAAAGTATTCTCGGCACATTATTTTGGCAAATGAAGTCGGTTAAAGTTGTGTCGCAAGTCGAGACTGCGAGAGAAGCCGGGCTCAATCCTTTTGTCTTCGGGAATTGCCGACGGTTCGCGCGGAACTTCTCGGAAAAGGAATTGAATGGCTATATTTCCGACTTGATCACCCTATACCACGATGGTCACCGAGGGCTCGCGGATATCGAAATCGGGTTGGAAAAGCTTGTCCTCAATTGCGGAAAACCTAAATTGTGATAATCTGTCAATGCATGGGGAATAGTCGTTTGTGATGAAAAGTGAACAGTATCTGTAAACGGGAAAATAAATGCGCCCATAGCTCAGCCCGGTAGAGCACCTGCCTTTTAAGCAGAGGGTCGTTGGTTCGAATCCAACTGGGCGCACAGAAATATTGAAAACGATATAATATCAAAACTAGACGGAAAGAGTTAAACTATTAGTAAATTGTCGGAGTTTACGAATAATAAATATTCAATAACATGCCATCAGAAGAAACGATTAAACCAACGCCGGAAAATAAGACCGGAGACGAGATCGAAAACGAAGGAAAATTCGGCAGTAATGAAAAAATAGAAAAAGAATTGACCCCGGAAAATGTTCAATACTATATCGAGCAGGGCAAGCCGATTGATGTGAAAGTGAAGGGTTCGACAGGGGAAAATGAAGAGGGTTGGTTTGTGTCAAAAGTTGATTTGGCTGCTGGATTGGCACGAGTATTTAGACCAGGTGAAAATGGTGAAAAACCACAAGAGAAAAAAGTGCCACTAGAAGACTTGGAAAAGTGGAACGAATAATCAACCGGTGATATCGGTTTACAAATATTTTACAATGGCATATCAAATGCCATTTTCCCCGCGCCTGTCGCCATGAGAGAAATTGCCATGACAAGAAGGAGAACATAATAATTCACACCATCTGTGAATAGTTCTTTGTTCTTTGCTTTGAGAACGAGTTGGACTATAAGAACAATCGCGATAATGAGTGCGGCAAGTTGGGTATAAAGACCGATCAAAATGAAAATTGCGACAAGAATCTGAGCAAAACCGTAAAGCATGTTATTCATACCAGAATTTTTGTTGCGTCCAACCAGTCTTCGATACCCGAAATAAACTATGGTAATACCGAGGACAAGACGAATGATCAAGGGAGAGAATTCCTGATATGATAAAAGGGATGGGAATAATGAAAGCATGGTTGTTATATTATATGTTAATGTGGGTATTATATGATAAAACGAATAACATATCTAATCCTTGACAATATTCGCAGTGTCTATAATACCGGATCTGTATTTCGCACGGCGGAGACGCTTGGTATTTCCAAGATTTTTTGTGTTGGGACAACGCCCACGCCGATCGATAGATTCGGTCGTAAAAGAAGCGATTTTGCCAAAGTTGCTCTGGGCGCGGAAAATTCAATCTCCTGGGAACATATTGATAACGCGCGCGGGCTTATTGAACAACTAAAGAAGGAAGGATTTGAAATAGTCGCATTGGAACAGGCTGAAAGATCGGTTGATTACAAAACAATCAAAAAAGGTCGAGGGAATAAAATGGCAATAATTCTCGGTAATGAAATTGAAGGCGTTTCAAAATCACTTCTGAAAATGGCAAATATTATTGCGGTGATCCCAATGAAAGGGAAGAAAGAGTCCTTGAATGTTTCTGTTGCCGCGGGGGTTTTTCTTTATCGATTGCTGGATAATTAGCTTATTAACAAATACATAAGTCGGGATTATCTGCTCAACTTCTGATGTTTATCGCAGAAATGCGCGCTTCTCGCGCCGATAACTATTCGCGTAATAATGCCGCCACAGCCGCGTTTGGCGCATTTTGTTCCAGTTTTCTGATACGCATAGTGTTGTTCCTGGAATCCACCTTTTTCACCATGGATGTTACGGTAATCGGACATGGAATCTCCACCGAAATCGATCCCTCTTGAAAGTGTTTGTTTAATAGCTCTGAATAAAGCTTTCAATTTGGCGGTTGATATATTATGCACATGTTCAAGCGGATTGATATCCGCGCGCCAGAGCGATTCGTCGGCGTAAATATTCCCAATCCCGGCGATTATTTTTTGATCCGTGATAACTTGTTTCACTTTTCCATTCAAGCGTAATAATAATCGTGTCTTGAACTTCTCATAAGTAAAAATCCTTTTTAACGGTTCTGGCCCAATATTTTTCAAGTGTTCACTTTCATTCATTCGTCTTGAATCAACCAGGGTAACCTTGGCAAACTTCCTTAAATCAGAAAGCGCCAACCGTTTTCCGTTGGAAAAAGTCAGGACAAAATGAATATGCCTATTAAAAGGGTCTTTCAGCGATTCTGGTTTTATTGGTATCCAAATTCTCTCAAGGTTTTTCTCGTTTTTTGGGGGAGAATTAAACTTATATTCGCCGTAAAGTAAATGCCCGGTCATCTTCATATGAATCAAAATAATCTTATTGCCATTTAAATAAATGAGAATATTCTTCGCGCGGCGACTCACACTGATAATTTTTTTTCCGATAATTTCATTCTTGAAATATAAGAAATATTTTGGGTCCTTGATATTTCCGGAACCGGTGAAATACGCGCTATTGTAATCCGACCAGATGTCGGAAATACGAAGCCCGACCACAGTGCGAGTGAGTCCATTCACGGTTGTTTGTACCTCAGGAAGTTCAGGCATGTTAGAATATTACCATGCGTTATTATCTTATTGTTCTTTCTCTTATCCTTTTGCTCGGTTTGCCGTGGTTTTCGGTCAATTATCCGGATCAGATGCAAAATCTAAAACTGTCAATCGCTTATTTCGTAGATCAGATCGCCGCCGTTGTCATGCATAATCCGCGTACCATTGCTGGACTACAATCGAAATATAACGTGGCAACGTCGCGAAGGCAAGAAAAAATAAGAATACTGCTCGTGCCGGGACATGAGCCAAGTTACGGTGGCGCGGAATTTGGTTCTATCAAAGAGCGTGACTTGAATGTTGAACTGGCGAATGATTTGGAGCAAATCCTCGCGAATAATAGCAAATATCAAGTCTTAGTGACGCGAAGCACGACAGCATGGTCTCCGGAGTTCTCGGATTATTTCAGTAATTCATGGCAGAATATCATAGATTGGGTCAAAGTGTATCAACAGGAATCTCTGAAACTCATATCAGTCAACTCCACCAATGGAAAACCAAGGATATATCATAACACGGCCCCGCGGAATGTTGCGCTACGCCTGTATGGCATCACGAAATGGTCGAATGAGCACAATATTGATATTGCCATTCATATTCACTTCAACGATAATCCGGGACATTCATCAAATACGCCCGGCAAGTATAGCGGTTTCACTATTTACGTGCCGGAAAAAAATTATATGAATAGCACAACGACGCAAGCGATCGCACAGACGGTTTATGAACGACTTTCGAAATACAATCCGATTAGTGATTTGCTCGGCGAATCAAGTGGCATCACGTATGAACCTGACTTGATAGCGATCGGCGCGAACAATACGGCCGATGCCGCAAGCATGCTTATTGAATACGGTTATATTTATGAATCTCAATTTACAAATCCGGCCTTACGAGACCTTACTTTAAAAGATTTGGCGTTTCAAACATATCTGGGTTTGCAAGATTTCTTTGATCCGAGCAATGCCATAAGTTTGGCGAAGTCATATGACACATTAGTCTTGCCGCATGAATGGCGATCGTTGATTGACGTCAGAAGTAATTCTTCACGGGATGTTTTCGCTCTACAAACCGCATTTATTTCCGATGGATTGTATCCTCCGGTTCCAAAAGATTTGAATGATTGTCCGCGTACGGGCACATTGGGACCATGTACGAAAGCGGCGCTAAGTGAATTTCAGAAAAAGTACGGAATTACGGGTGAAAATGGAATAGTTGGTCCGAGAACTTTAGAGATTTTGAATCAAACATTCGGCGTTAGGGTGAACTAAAATCCGCTTATCCCAAGTATTCGTAACAATCGCGCAGTCCTCGCTTTGAAAAATATGACTTCCTATTGGTCGCGGGACAAGACATCCAATTCTTCTCTTGCAACCTTGGCATCGTTCCAAGGTGTTTTCGTTCCATTCATGCCCATAATGTATGGGTCAGTGCCTTTGCCGGTTATGAGAACAGAATCGCCCGGTTTCGCGCACTCGCATGCTTCATGGATAGCTTTACGACGGTCCATTATTATAGTTGGTGTTTTCGCGGTAATGCCTTTTGCGATGTCTTCAACTATTTTCATCGGATTTTCGTCGTATGGATCCTCGTTGGTCAGAATTATTTCATCGCAATATTTCTCGGCGATACGACCCATTTCGGCGCGTTTCCACGCGTCGCGACCGCCGCCCGTGCCGCCAAGCACGCAAATATTTCTTGACGTCTGAAATACTTGATAGAATTTTTCCAATGAATCGGGCGTATGCGCGTAATCAACGATGACATTGAAATTCTGGCCAGCGTCAATCTTTTCAACTCGGCCGGGAATACCAGTGAATTTTTCTATGGCGCGAACAAGTATCTCATCTGTGATTCCTTGGCTCAAAGCGGCGGATGACGCGGCCAATATATTGTATAAATTGAACAGTCCGGAAAGATTCGAATAAACTCTCTTTCCGTTGAAAGTAAATTCCATACCTGAACTTTTTATCTCATACGGCTTCACATCGTCGATACTGAATAATATTTTTTTATCGGCTTCGCATTCCAGGAATCTCTTGTTTTCCGGATCATCCGCGTTAACGATGATGGTTCGGTTTTCTTTGCGTGAATTTGAAATGTTGCGACATATGGACGTTTTCGCGTTCACGTAATTTTCATACGAACCATGTGCTTCTATATGCTCAGGCGCGATATTTGTGAAGACGAATACGTCCAAATCAATAAAATTATGGCGATACAAAAGAGCGCCCTGGGAAGTCATTTCCATAATCGCGTAATCGCTTTTTTGATCGACGGCATTCCGAATAAATCTCTGCGTGGCGAATCGACCAGGCATACTCATTTTGTATAAATTCTCCGAAGAATGATTTCCAATCTTGAAACGAATCGTGTCAGAAAGCGCGGTTTTGTATCCGGCTTCTTCCAGAATAGCACTCAGTATTTCCACGGTTGAGCTTTTGCCCTTTGTGCCTGTAACGGCTATCACCTTGATTTTGTGAGACGGGAAGCGATACCAAAACGCGGCCAAAAAAGATAGTGTCCAGTGATAATATGGCTGAAAAAATTTGAATATTATGGTCGGTATTCGGCGGCGTATTATGCCTAATATGTAATCTAACATGTCCTCATTATGCCGTATTTATTGGTTTTTGGCGCTATTGACAATATTTCTAGGTATGGTAGACTGTCTGGCAGACAAAATAAGAATGAAAAATGGAGGCTGGCAGCTCCAGGCGAAAACATGTCAGATCTCCCAAGCGTATTCGGGCTTTGGGCGCATTCTGGGCTTTAGGGATGAAAGATTTGTACGAATCAACGGAAAAGTCGGCCGTACGGATAGATTTCCATTGACGGTAAAGAATGTTACAGACGGAACACCGGGACGCATTCGGCATCTCGGTGTTATTTCGTTCCCAGAAGTTTTAGGGCGGCTTTGACCTTCGCGCCAGTGTCGGAAATATTCTTGTCAATTTTCTTCAAAGTTTCGCGCGCGTCATCGTTGTCATAACCGAGTGCTTTCAGAGCTTCTATAACATCCATGTCGCTGGACATATTCGCGGTCATTTCCGTGCTGGAATCAGCACCCATGCCTCCTATTTTATCTTTTAATTCAAGCACGATTTTCTCGGCGGTCTTCCTACCGATTCCGGAGACTTTGACCAAATGAGCCACGGAGCCCGTGCGTATAGCGCTTCCTAGAGTTTCGCTTGAGACTAGGGACAGGATATTAAGCGCGCTTTTCGGTCCAACGCCGGAGACTGTGATCAAAAGTTCAAAGAAGTCACGTTCTTTTTTCGCTAAAAATCCATAAAGATCTTGGGCATCTTCACGCACGGCGAAATGCGTCCAGAGCGTTGTCATTGTGTTCATTTTATGAGAACGCAATGTATCGTCCGTAACGAAAACCTTATAACCGATATTGTTTACTTCCACAACAATGTGTCGATTACCTGATTCAATCACTTTACCTTTTAGTAGGGAAATCATGAAGGCATTATAGCAGTATGCGTCAATCTCGCAAAAGCGGGAATCTAGATCTAATACAGCACAAATATTTACTTTTTTTTGACTTTGTGTTAAGTTGACAGTCACTCATATGCCGATAACATCTTCAGCCAAAAAGGCGTTAAGTGCTTCAAAAAAAAAGCGTGTTTTCAATATTCGCCGTAAGGTTGTTATTGACAAGAATCTCAAAGATTTTCGCCGATTTGTTGCCGCTAAAAATAAAACTGAAGCTGAGAAACTCATTCCGACCGTTTATCAAGCTCTCGACAAAGCTGCGAAAACCGGCTATATCAAAGCCAATGCCGCCGCTCGCCTCAAGTCCCGCGCTATGGCGTCTCTCAAAAAGTTGGTGTAAAGTTAAAGATGCGAAATAAGGATTATTTTCGTGATTTTCAATTTTACCTTGCGATTTAATCTAAGTATGGAAATTGCCCTCGTCGTTTAATGGATAGGACGCAGGATTGCGGATCCTGCAATCGAGGTTCGATTCCTCGCGGGGGCACAAAAATTCGCTTCGCTCATTTTGTGCTCCCGAGCAAGGCGCCTGCGCGCCTTGCGGCGAGGAATCGAAAAGTCTGAGTATATTTTCGACCCACCATGGGTGGGGAGAAAATGCGAAGACTGTACAGCGCCTGTAAGGCGAGGTTCCTCGCGGGGGCACAAAAATTCGCTTCGCTCATTTTGTGCTCCCGAGCAAGGCGCCTGCGCGCCTTGCGGCGAGGAATCGAAAAGTCTGAGTATATTTTCGACCCACCATGGGTGGGGAGAAAATGCGAAGACTGTACAGCGCCTGTAAGGCGAGGTTCCTCGCGAGGCACCCGAGCAAATAACACCGAGTTTGCTTGGTGTTATTTGCGTTTTTTCAAAAATGAACGATGATTTCAAAATCCGAATCTCTCGAGCAAATGCTTGAGAATCGGTTCATGATGTTCGGTCTCAGCGATATAACGAAGCAATATTTCTCGCACCGCCTCCGGATCAACTTCGTCTATATAAATGACAATAAAAGGCATGAACATTTTCCGAGATTTCAACAATATTTTCGGCGGAAACTCATCATGTGGGATCCAGAATGATTCCAGAGTGAGAAAAGGGTAGAGTACACCATCAACCATGATGCCGCGGTCATTGACTTCATGATAGACATTTTGGGCCGGTTTCGAAGCGTGAATGACCAGTGCCGACGCGGCGACAATAATGAAAATACCTGTGATAATGTTGCCGAAAATTATCGCTACAGCCGTAAGAGCGAGAGTGATAATACCAACTGCCCAATACCAATCAGGTTTCTTCTCCACGTGAATATGTTCGGGAGCATTCCAAAAAATGAAGGCTTCGTTTGCCATGGGTTTATTTTACCACATAATAATAAGTGAATGTGTTAATAATGATACAATCATTTTTTTTAAAAATCATTTTCTGCGAATGAATAAGTTCAGATACATGTAAGATTAGTTAGTTTAACCTTTCATGCGATTGATAAAGATGATTTCTTATGTAATTATGTTGCCAGGGATGGGTGGCTGAGAGGCCTAAGGCGTCGGTCTTGAAAACCGAAGTCCTCGTAAGGGGACCGTGAGTTCGAATCTCACCCCATCCGCACAAATTTTTTTATCGGAAGACCTAGAGGCTTTTTTGTAAAAAAATCGACCTTTGATGTTATCGCCGGTCAGACTTGTTGTTTTATCTAGTTATTCGTGTCACTCCAACCTGTTCCCAATAATGCTGGAAGCTTATGTTTGTGCCGCAGATAATCTGCGAAGCCGATCCACTTTCCTCCGGTTTGCACAAGTGTACTCTGGCTTACAGTGAATCTCGCCAGATACTCCGTAAGTGTTTTGCCAGTAAGTCCAAGTGAAGATGCAACGCTTCTGGCTACAGTGATCGATTTGTCCGTAAAGTGTTCACCATTCGTCGGTTTGAACCGGAGATCAGCGATGTTGTTGAACCAGTCAGGGTTATGTTCGCATTTGTGCCACTCTATTGTGAAGCCTTGCAATTCAGCTTTGCGCAGTTGTCTGGCAGCAATCGCTTGATCCTTTAAACACAGCCCGGAATGCGATCGAGGATTAAAAACAATCTTTGCGTAACCTGAACCATCCGACTGAGACCAAATGAAGAACTTAAATGAGTGAGGTGGCTTGTGGCGAGCTCTTTGGTCCCACCACGTTGAGATCTCGATATTTGATGTGTATTCCTCAGTCCACGCCATCACGGTGCAATTCCAGATTTTCATAATGCAAATGCTCATATGACCAGAGGTAACCCTCTTGGCGGCTGGCATATTACCAACTCTTCTTAAGCATTCCTTTCTGGAATTAAATGTACCAGCGCGTGAGTCATTAGTCCAGAAATAATAAGATATCAGCCGAATTGGAGTAGTAAGCCGCGTTAGATGCCTAACCTGGTATACTAAGCATTAACGCTATTCGGACATCGTCCAAGGCTCCCCGCATCGTATTCAAATCATTGTTTTTAGGTGCCAGAGCAAGCACCTGATATTGGTTAAATGCCCCGCTTTTTGTAGTAAGTGGTAATGCGATCTATTAAGTTTTTGTTATATACACTTGATTCGTTCACGCCTTTTCAGGCACAAAAAAACAGCTTCGAAATGAAACCCAAATAACCCATTTGTAATGGTTAAAAATGAATTTCCTTTCTAGCTGGAATCAAGTGGCGAACCGAGCCTGTTCCACAGATCTAGACACCAATACGACTGGTGTGCGATTGTGCAAATTTCGGAGAGCTTTCTGTACTACACACAATTATATTCCTTCCAAAATAGCCGTCAACTTTCCAAGATGAAAACAGTGGATAGTGGCGCGTCAGGCCGTACACGGTCGCGAATATAGTCAGTGGCAAGTACGGGAATGGAAGCATGTGGATGTCCGCTTCCAATTGAGTTTGTGGCGCGCCTTTAGCATCCGCATGGCTCGCCCGCTCCAATAGTCGCTAATCGCGACCAATGGGCGTGCTCGCTCATGCCGACGCTACGGCGCGAATATAGACTTGTGGTGGAAGCGAACATCCACGCGCTTCCTCTCGCGACCGTGAACCGCCTATCGCGAACAAAAAAACCGCAAGATCGTCGAGCGACCCTGCGGTGTGATTATTTTTTGTCACGGAGTTTGTTTCTCCAATTTCTGAGGTTACAAGCTGGGCAACCATTACCTGCAGCTCGACTGTATCCCATAGCCTGCCACTCACGCGAATCGGGAACGGGCGCAATGTCCGCCAAAGTGTACGGAAACAGATCAATCCCGTGTTTTTCCAATTCTCCCTTCATTTTGTCGCTGTTAATAATGTGTAATGAGTAATTCTTGCTGTAATATTTCTTGAATTTGTTTCTCTTTTTGCCTTTGGCTTTAGCCCGCTTTTCCCACTGTTTCTTTTGTGATTGGTCATACCGGCGAGCTATTCGTAGTGATTTCTTTAACCGATAAATATCTTCTCTTTTACCGTATATTTTCATTTTCTTTTCTTGTAATAATCCTTTTGAGCTTCCCCAGAATCGACCGACCTTTTCATATTCCGGTGGCACTGATTTCTGCCTAGCTTTTTCCATGTAAGTGGTGAGGTAATAGCCGATTGAATCTTTAGCTCTAATTGCTCTAACTTCAGTACCGGCCTTCAAATGCTTTTCATCTCCCGATCCGACAATTCGATACCAAGACTCTGCCACTTTCTGATGAGGAATTTCTTTGTCAACGAGAATATGGAAATGTGGTGCGCCTCTTTCTTGAAATTCAAGAACCCAGATATATTTGTAACCGTGATAAGTAAGCCGGAGAAGGAATTTGTGCAGGTGGGCTTTAACAGTTGCGCCGTCCATGGGATAGTCCATCGGATATGTGAGCGTGACCATAACCTTCATCAAGTGCCCAGTATTTCTCATGAAGAATTTGCAGCGACGACTGGCTCCGAATGAATACTTTTTGATACAGCCACGCTTGCCACTTTTCTTTTCAATGTGGCGAGGAACTTGGTACGAATCGGAGACTTTCAAATCTTTGTCGTAGACTTTTACAGACAGTGCAGAGAGATATTGATACTCCTGCTTTTCCCAGTCCCAGCGACTAATCCGGATATCGTTAATCGCCACAGGCTCTAGCTCACCGCTTTTGTGTACCAGAAAATGAGTTGTGTCTTTTCCGGTATTCATTTCTTTGTAAATTCAATGAACGACTCATAAAGATCAGCCATGGAGTTCAGATACTCCTCGGCTTGTTCTGGGGTAATTTCAACACCCCGCTTTTTGTAATAAGCGGTGATACGATCTATTAAGTTTTGCGGGTATGAGAAAAACACCTATTTTCATAGGTACAGGAAAAGACTTTGAGATAAACAAAAAAAGACCTTGTAACTAGGTTTCTATTCTTTTTGGCACTTATATTTAATTATATAACCTCGATTTTATTTTAAATTTGAATCTAGCTGGTGATGAAAATAGGTGATACCGACCACAGTATCTAAAATGAATGTGCTAGCCCATATAGGGATTTATGTATTTATATTTTGATGTGAGGATTTTTGATTTATTGTTTTGGCGTGCTGGTTTCAAATCAAAGATCATTGCTGTACCTAGTGCGAATTATATACCTACCAATTTACGAATCAAGACAAAGCTGTGGATAGTGGCGCCACCCACCCACTGCCTTTTCCGTGCAGGAATGCGTGAGTCGTGAATAGCATTATCGGCTAAAGAATAGACTATGGAAGCGGTGATGTCGCTTCAAATAGAGTCTGTGGCGCGCCTTTCGCACACATCCGTATGTTTCCGCGCATTCCCCCAGTTGCTAGTCGCAACAGGGGTGCGTTCTCAACATACCGATGTGTGCGAGGCGCGAATTACATTCTGTGAGTGAAGCGACATCACCGCTTCCTCTGCGCGACATCACGCATACCCGCACTCCAAAGTCAGTCGGAGGGTGGCGAAAAAACGAGTTATTTTTTATTTATTTTTTTATCTAACAAAGCTATCGCAACATCAGGAAATGAAGAAAGGGCGAGTTTCCTTACTTCCTCATCAAGAAAATCCCATCCTGCAATTATTTTATCAACAGGGTAACGATCTAATCGAAAATGTCGTTCATGTGCAGCCCGTCCAAGTTCATACAGGGCTTCTTTTTTTAATTCTTCCGGAGTTGATTTTGATTCACTGTAATTCAACTCTAAAATTTCTTTAGCAAGTTGGCGTTTTACACCTTCATCATTTCCATCGTCGGCATGAAGTGCGAGTTTATCCCAAACATGCTGGACAATTTCTGGCGTGACATTCTTCTCTGTTGGTGTCTCAATCTGATAATGATCTCTCAATAGCGGAATTATATATTGTAAATCTTCATCTTGAATAAGTTTTGGACCTTTTGAGATCTGTTCAAAGTTTTGTGTTCCTGCGTTATCTCTATGCTTAGGTGTTCCACTCAAATGTGGTTTACTTATCGCTTCACCACCCTTTAGTTTTACAATCTCCGACACTTCTGAATAGCCCGTTGGTCTCCTATTTCCAAAATCCATTTTATTGAACACTATGTCTCTAGCCTCATCCTCATTTGCCGCCTCAACTTCAACAGTTTCCCATAAATCACTGTCGGTTATTTCTTGACCATCCTTACCCCCAACTTCCATCTCAACTCCTACTCTGAATTTCTTCTTTGGAATTTCTGGAGCTGTTTCACCAATATTTTTTTCCATATAAGTTTTCGTTAATTTTATTAAATAAAAACTAAATATCACATCATTCTAATAGAATTAAGTATATAATAGATGTGAACTAATAAGCAAGCAACAATAACATGAGCTAATTTATGATATTATAAGACTTAACGCCATTCGGACATCGTCCCAAGCTCCCCGCCTTTGATCCGTACCCCATAATGTAGACACGCATAAAAAAGCTGACGAGGAGTCAATTGTAAATCATTTGAAGTCGTCTTGAATCAATTGAATGATTTGATCGGGACAATCTTTACCGAGAATGCCTTATCGGCATTTTCAGTGGCAACCAGTTTGATAGACAACATTTCACCCCCTGCTATTCTCGGTAACCATTCCACATCGCCCTGCAACATATTTTCAAACGGCAGTTTTGCCAAAGATAACCAACGCATTTCCTCGTATTCTTCATTAACTACAAATGTCTGATTTGAACTGTCGGTATTAACGATATAAATATGAACCAACCAAGTCGGCACAGTCGTGGAGTCAAGGTACCCCTTCAAGATACCGACTTTTCTGAAAGCTCTTATCGGAAAAAGTAGTCCCGTTTCTTCATAGAGCTCTCTTTGAGCGGCATGTTTCTGGCTCTTATCGCTTTTTTCTGTCGCGCCACCCGGTGGTACCCAACGACCCATTCCGATCCTTTTCCGTTTTCGTTTGTCGTCACTTTTTCTCTTCAGTTTCTTACGACCCAAGAGAATACATGGATTCTTCCGATCAAGTGAATTGTTGATGACGAGAGTAATATTTCCAATATGAGTTGTTTTTTTCATAATGTTAGAACTGTCCTATCCGATTGTGTCCAATGCTTCCAGAGTAAATCGTTCATATTTAATAGTTCCTTTTCCGTTAACACTACACCTTTAATTTTAATCATGTGACATAGTGTATCATGACCTTTGCAAAATGGTATTTTCTATGTATTAACCCGTCATGATATGATATACCCCGTACATGCCTGAATTAACAACATTGTTGAAAGGTTTGGCGATAGGTCTCCTTGTTGCCATACCCATAGGTCCCGTCGGCGTCCTTTGCGTGCAGAGAACACTCGATTACGGCAGGCTATCCGGATTCATATCCGGTCTCGGCGCGGCGACGGTTGACGCGTTCTACGCGGCAGTGACCGCTTTCGGTCTAATTATAATTTCAAATTTCATTATTGAATACCAAATCATCTTTCGATTGTTCGGAGGAATATTCTTGCTGATAATAGGAATCAGATCTCTGTATTTGACGCCGCAAAAGGTCAATATCAAAACAACGTGTCCGAGTATTCTGGCGGATTATTCATCAACTTTCTTTCTGACAGCGTGCAATCCGATAACAATAATCGTTTTTACCGCCCTTTTCGTGAGTTCTATCTTCGGTTTTTCCAATGGTTGCCATTATTCGGCGACAATATTAGTCATTGGCGTATTCCTCGGTTCATCACTGTGGTGGTTCATATTAAGCTTCGGAACAGGTGTGCTTAAATCAAGGACGAGAAATATTTCAATTGAAGTAATCAATAAAATATCCGGCGTAATTATTATTTTCTTTGCTATTATCGTATTCGGTGGAGCCCTCATGAATAGTATTCTTGGATATTCATTTATTGATTTGTTGAATAATCCCGGAATATTGCTCGATATACTATGAAAAATAACAAAAAAATAATGGGTGTCGATTTTGGTATGAAGCGTGTCGGCATTGCTGTGTCTGATGAAAGTAGAGGATTTGCATTACCGCTTTCCGTTATTGCGAACACGCCGACTTTGCTCGCGGAGATATTGAAGATTGCTGTAGACAATGAAGTGGAGGAAATAGTTATCGGCGAATCGCGCAATTACAAGGGCGAGCCGAATCCGATATTCAACGACGTGGAAATATTCAAGAAGGAGCTGGAGCTGAAAGGTTACAAAGTATATTTGGAACCGGAATTCATGACAAGCGTTCAGGCAAAACGATTCCAAGGCAAACATGGTATGCTGGACGCGTCGGCGGCGGCTTTGATACTGCAATCGTATCTTGATAAAGTGAAGGGTGAGCAGTGAAGATATTCGTCGGGAATTGTGAAAAAAGAATAATGAATTAAAAATTATGAATTTTGAATCGTTGAATTTTATTTTGAATCCGGAAAACCTGATAATGACATTGGGGACTTTTGGAGTGATTGCGATCGTCTTTATGGAAACGGGAGTATTCTTCGGTTTCTTCTTTCCGGGAGATTCATTACTCTTTACCGCCGGGTTTTTGGCTTCCCAAGGTTATGTTTCTTTCTCATGGCTTCTCGTCGGAACATTTCTCGCCGCTATTATCGGCGACAGCGTCGGTTACGCGTTCGGCAGAAAAGTCGGTCCGGCAATATTCACGAAAGAAAATTCTTTATTCTTCAACAAGCAACATATAGCTCGCGCTCAACATTTTTATGAGAAATACGGTGGTAAGACTATTATTTTGGCGCGTTTTATTCCAATAGTTCGAACTTTCGCGCCGATTGTCGCGGGAGTGGGCATAATGAAATACGGCAAATTCATCGCATTTAACATTATTGGCGGATTCGCGTGGACTTGGACAATGCTTTGGCTCGGATACGGTTTGGGGGCGCTTATTCCGAATCCCGATAAATATGTCATTCCCATTGTTTTGATCATTGTCCTTATTTCCGCCTCGCCGGTACTTCGAGAGATTTACAAGAAATACCGATATGCGAATAATATGATAAAATAGTCGCATGCATTCTTCACTCTTTTTCAAATTATTTCCCCCGCCAAAATTCTTGCTCATGCCTCACTCCGGACTGGAAATATCCGATGACGCGATGCGCGTGATTGAATATAAAACCGACCGCGAAGGACTATCTATCGCCAAGCATGATTGTTCCGAATTTCCCCTCGGCCTTATGGATGGAGGAGAAATAAAAGATGAAAAGAAATTTTCCGAAATGTTGTCCGATTTCACCAAGAAGAATCAGATAACGTACGCCAAAGTTTCCATATCCGAAGAAAAATCATACCTGTTCCAAACGGATATACCGAGTAGGAATGTGGCAGAAATAACTCAGAACGTTGAATTCAAGCTCGAAGAAAATGTTCCGCTTCCGACCGGGGACGGCATATTCTACTTTGATATTTTACCGGCGTCCGTCACGGGCGATTCACTCAAAGCAACCGTGTCAGTTGTTTCCAGAGCGTATGTTGAAAAGATGGTATCATTCTTGCGCCAAGCGGGAATCATACCTGTCGCTTTCGAAGTTGTTCCGAAATCTATCGCGCGCTCTGTTGTTTTGTCTAAAAGCGATGAGACTCTGCTCGTCATTCATGTCATGAATCATAAAACGGGTATATATATTGTTTCTGGCGGGGTAGTCTGTTTTTCCTCAACGATTGCTACGAAGGGCTTCGAACTCGAAAATTTGAAAAGGGAGATAATCAGAGTAAATCAATATTGGAGCGATCGTCCAGAAACCCATTCAACTATTTCGCGAGTATTGCTTGTCGGTCACGGTATAGAAAAGTCGAAGAAAACTATTGAATCGGCTTTTGCTCAGACGAAATTGGCGGTTTCCGTTGCTAATGTTTGGTCCAATATATTCGATAATCACGGGCATGTCCCTCCGAAATCAGAGATTAATCCTCTCGAGTATGTCGTAGCCGTGGGACTGGCTTTACCTCTATAATTAACACATATGCGCCACACACTTTTACCGCCACAAGAACAAAAAAGTCTAAAGCGAGAATATTGCACCCGACTTGCGATTGTGGCGTGTTGTATAGTTTCTACCGCGCTTATTGTCGGGTCTATTTTGCTTCTGCCGGGGTATCTTCGCGCGAGAGGGGAAGAAGAGATACAACTTGAAGCTATTGCCGAGCTTCGGAATAACAATGAAAGGAAAAATGATTCGGCGATTATTGATGAACTCGCGTTCAATTCAACGGCAATAAGTCTTCTTGAAAGCGCTCTTTTGCAAGAACGACCGTCAGACGTGATAGAGCGCGTTGTAAGTTTGCGCGAGGGGGTATATTTGAACTCACTCTCATACTCTGTTACCGGAACCACCACAATCGAAGTCGTTATTCAAGATACCGCTTTGACTCGCGCCGCGCTTTTGGCATTCAAAACTCGCCTTGAACGCCTTTCCGTTGATTCTCGCATCAATTTACCCATCGATGAATTGGCAAAGAGCTCTGATATACCATTCTCGCTTAAATTCGTGTACAAAAAGCCATGAATAAAATTCCGCACAACGTATTGCTGTCAGTATCAATAATTGTCACGATTACGGTTGTGGCTCTATACGTGTACATGCATTACGCCATTCAAGCCTCAATATCGCGCGCGGTCCTCGGAGGTGAAATTGTCCGTGTTGAAAAAGAAAGTATCAACCAAGAAGCATCAATGAAAGATACTTATTTGAAAACAGTGGAAGAACGTAAAAAAGTAATAAACATGTTCATATCATCCTTGGAAGCTGTTTCATTCATAGAATCTATCGAAAAATTGGGATCATATACCGGCAGTGATGTGGTATTGTCATCCGTCAAGTCCGATAGCGCAGATTCCATGGCGTCGAATTCATTCGCCAAGATCAATGCTCATCTCGAAGTTTCCGGTTCATGGACAGCGGTTATGAGAGCGTTACATTTGGCTGAAACATTGCCTTATCAGGTGTCGATGTCCAATATTAAACTTAACTCATCGGGTTTTGGCAAAGATGTGAAAAAAACATGGAAGCTATCTTTCGATATAGCTTCAAACTTGATTGTCGCGAAGAACGCGACTTCATCTGTAAGCGAGTAGAATAAATGTGGAATAATAAAATGGATAAACTATTTTCAGAAATAAAAGGTACCTCACTAAAAGATGTATCAAAACATCTTCGAAAATCTTCTACTGATCCGTATATTGATTGGGCGATTATTCTTGTTATCTGGTTTATATTATTCATTATCTTTTCAATCATCGCTTATTTGATCTGCGGACAGGCAACATCCGAAACGGCGGCAGTTATCAAAGGTAACCTTGAAACAACCACAAAGACCTTTGATGTGCAGAAACTTGATGACGTTCTTAAGGAGATGAATAGCCGTAGGGCTGAATGGATTCGGCTTAAAGATGACAATTATTCATTTCCCGAAGATCCGTCCTTGTAATTCCACGTGAAAGTAAAGTACTATGTGTTAACCCTCCTGTAGTTCAATGGATAGAACTCCGGACTTCTAAGCCGGGTATGTAGGTTCGATTCCTACCGGGAGGACCAGTGAACCGTACCCCATAAAGTGGATACTCGGTAGAGTCCAAACTGATTTCTCGATGTTTGGTTTTGTTTTGTAGGTGAACCGCTTTTCGGTGATAGCGATAGCGGTTGATAAGCTGTGGATTACATTACTTGTATTGTCGCGATAAGTGGTATAATTATCGCGGGTGTATTATTAATTATCAGTTAATTTAAATAAAAAATATGAAAGCTGTACATGTCATCGCTTTTGCCTTGCTAGTAATCGGCGGTCTCAACTGGTTGCTAGTCGCGTTTAATTGGAATCTGGTCGACGCGATCTTCGGAGTTGGTTCTACTCTCTCCATGATCATTTACATTCTGGTCGGTCTATCGGCGATCTATCTCGCGTTCGCGCATAAGTCCGCCTGCAAGACATGTTGCGGCACGACGGATTCAATGCCTCAAATGTAATTTTGTTTACTGAACGCCACAATACACCTCTTTTATTGGGGTGTATTGTTTATCGGAAACTCTTTTCCTTTTCGAGTGCGCGCTGTAGGACTCGAACCTACGACCTTCCCGGTGTAAACGGGGCGCTCTACCAACTGAGCTAAGCGCGCGAGATTTTGCTTACAATCATAGATTAGCGTATATTCATGATATGAGCAACGGAATTAGGGAGAGAAATATAGGAATGACAATATTAAAGAAACAAGATATACATATTCTTTACGAAGATGAAAATATTATCGCGGTTAACAAACCAGCCGGACTCATGGCGCATCCAGACGGCAGAGCGGAGGGACCGTTTCTCACGGATTGGATAGTGGAACATTTTCCGCAAACTTTGAATGTGGGAGAACCCGCGAGATCACAAGACGGAAGAGATTTGAATAGATCCGGAATCGTCCACCGACTGGACGCTGAGACTTCGGGAGTTTTGCTCATAGCGAAGACTTCAAAAGGTTTCGAATATCTGAAGAACCAATTCAAGAATAGGGAAATACGGAAGAAATATCTGGCTTTTGTTTGGGGTGAAATGAAAGAAGAATTCGGAACAATAGATCGTCCAATCGGAAGAAGCAGTTCTGATTTTCGCAGGAAGTCGGCGCAAAGAGGCGCGAGAGGAGAATTACGCAATGCCGAAACGTATTGGTCACGAATCGCGATTGCGAATATTGATGATGGTCAAATTTCCGGGAAATTTTCGCTGATTAAGGCCGAACCGAAGACGGGTAGAACTCATCAGATCCGCGCGCATTTCGCGGCAATACAACATCCGATCGTTGGCGACAAGTTATACGCGCCGAAACGTCCGCTAGTTCTCGGTTTTGAAAGGACGGCTCTACATTCAAGGTCTATCGAGTTTGTGAACTGTGAAGGAAAGTCTATAAAAGTCGAGGCGCCTTTGCCAGAGGATTTCGAGAAAGCGATGAATAAATGTGGAATTCGTGAATAAGTGGCAGGACTGTAATTGGATTATTCACAACCTGCGTATCCCGAGCATATAGATCTGGTTCTCACATTGTCTTCTCCTCACTCTTTCATTTCCAAAAAGATTAATTCCTATCGAACATTCGGAATTAATTTTTTGGAAATGATAGTCGTTTGTCGCTCGGGATAAATACTCGGTTGTGAATAATCCAATTACAGTCCTGCTCTCGATATATTACTTCGGTGTTTGACATTTTGCATGTTTTTTGTTTAAATTAGACCTCAAATATGGAAATCCGAAATATCGCGATTATCGCTCATGTTGATCACGGCAAGACGGCTTTGACTGACGCTATTATGGCGCAATGTGGTCATGGTGACGAAGGAACTATGGACTCGAACGCGCTCGAACAAGAGCGCGGTATTACCATATACGCCAAGAATACATCGGTAGTTTACAAAGGAACGAAGATTAACATTGTCGATACGCCGGGACACGCCGATTTCGGTTCGGAAGTGGAGCGTGTTTTGCGTTCCATTGACGCGGTGCTTCTGGTTGTTGACGCGCAAGAAGGTCCAATGCCACAGACGCGCTTTGTTTTGAAGAAATCTCTGGAGCTTGGACTCCAGCCGATAGTTGTTATCAATAAGATCGATAAACCGGCGGCGGATCCGATGCGTGTTCACGATGAAGTGTTGGAACTATTTATGGAACTTGGCGCGCATGATAAGCAAATTGATTTTCCGACCGTGTACGCGGTGGGGAGAGATGGGACGGCGAAACTAAAACTTACGGATGAATCGAAAGATCTGACGCCGCTCCTTGATACAATTCTAAAATATGTGAAGCCTGCGAATAGAACCTCTCCTTCCGATTTGGCTGACGATGTGCTCAAGGCGCAAGTTTTTAATCTTGGTTATGACAATTTCCTTGGCCGTTTGGGAGTTTGCCGTATTTATGGCGGAGCGATAAAAAACGGACAAAGCGTATTCGTGAAGCAGATAAGCGGGGAAACATTTACGGGTAATATAACAAAGTTATTTACGTTCGAAGGTAAGAATCGTGTGGAAGTGAAAGAAGCGTCGACTGGCGATATCGTTATGATCGCGGGTTTGCCGAATATTTATATTGGCGAAACTATTACTGATAACGAAACGGCGGAGGCGCTTCCCGCGATTAAGATCGATGAACCGACTATCAGCTTGAATTTTTTGGTGAATAATTCTCCTTTTGCCGGCAAGGAAGGCAAATTCGTGAACGGGCGACAGATCCGCGGGCGATTGGAAAAAGAGCTTGAAGTGAATGTCGGTCTCAAAGTAGATTTTTCGGCCGGAGACTATTTCAAGGTATACGGCCGTGGCGAACTTCATATCGCGATACTTCTAGAATATATGCGCCGTGAGGGCTATGAATTGCAAGTGTCTCAGCCGCATGTTATTGAAAAAGAAATCAATGCTGTCCAATGTGAACCGTATGAGGAAGTGACTATTGATATTCCGGAGGCGTATTCTGGTGTTGTGATCGAGAGATTAGGCAAGCGCAAAGCGGTTATGACGGATATGAAAACGAAAGAAGGTTTAACGCGCATGCTTTTCGAAATTCCGACACGCGGGCTTTTGGGATATCGCAATACTTTCATTATTGACACGAAAGGCGAGGGTATTCTCGCCAGCCGCTTCGTATCATTCAAGCCTTATGCGGGCGAGATAGAAAAACGCGAAACGGGATCTATGACTTCTATGGTTTCTGGCAAATCACTCGGTTTTTCGCTGTGGAATCTTCAGGATCGCGGACGGCTGTATATAGCGCCAGCCACGGATGTTTACGAGGGCATGGTTATCGGCGATACGGCGAAGGGTGATGATATGGATGTGAATCCAACGAAAGGTAAACAGCTCACGAATATGCGGGCGTCGGGCTCTGATGAAGCGCTCACGCTCGCGCCACCGTACACTCTCACTATCGAGCGTGGGCTCGAACTGATGCGCGATGATGAATATTTGGAAATCACTCCCTTGAATATTAGACTGCGTAAAAAATATTTGACGGCGATAGAGAGAGCGAGGGCGATGAGGAAAGAAGAATAGAGTAATTGGTAATTATTTATTTGAATATTTATTCAAGGTATGTTAATGTTCACCTCATTATGGCAAACAAGATAATTTCTCCGGTAAATGTGGAATATCGCAAGAAACTGGACATTCGTCCGGGTGATACTGTGCGTGTCTGGCAGAAAATCGAAGAAGACAAGGGTAAATTCCGTTTGCAGGCCTTTGAAGGACTGGTTTTGGCGAGAAAACATGGTAAAGAAGCCGGAGCAATGTTCACGGTGAGGAAGGTCATTGATGGTATCGGCGTTGAGCGCATTTTTCCTCTATATTCTCCAATGATCGATGAAGTTGAAATGGTTCGCCGCGCGAAAGTCCGCCGTGCCAAGCTCTATTTCATTCGACGCAAGGCGGCCAAAGAAATTCGTCATCAAATGAGAAGGACGATGAACGCGCGCTATGAGGAAGAAGTGGTTCCGGATGTTGTGGCGAAGGAAGCGACTGCGGAGGCGCCGGTTGCCGAAGGAATAATAAAATAATTTTGGATTATTTTATTATGCAGACTTATCCGCTATAAGGCGGATGTTTTGTTGTGTAAATCAGATATTTTGGGTATAGTAAGCTCGTTAGTTATTTGGAACAGATAGTATTGGAAATCATTTGCTCGGGTGGCGAAACTAGTAGACGCACTACCTTGAGGTGGTAGCGCCCGTTTGGGTGTGCAGGTGCAATTCCTGTCCCGAGCACAAATGTTTGAGTTTGAGATAGAATATTTTTTTGTCGATCGCCTCCATAGTTCAACGGATAGAACACAGGCCTCCGAAGCTTGAAATTGTGGTTCGATTCCACATGGGGGTACTGGAGTAAATTAAAAATCAAAATTCAAGACTCATATTAGTTAATGACTGTCAGTAATCGGTCAATTCCTGTTATACTTAGATCATGTTATACACGAAAAAAGGCGATAAAGGCATGACTACGGCATACAGTTGTGATCAGAAAATATCGAAAAGTTCGGCTATAGCGGAAGCACTCGGTTCTTTAGATGAGATCAATTCATTTCTCGGTTTGGTGAAAGCCGAATCCAAGAACGTAAAATGGAAAGCGCCGGGCTCAGCATTGAGATTGGATGTTCTCGTTCACTCAATTCAAGAGACTCTATTCATTGTCCAGGCTGAAGTCGCGGGATTTCTCAGACCTTTTCCAGAAGGGAAGGTTAAGAAAATGGAAAAGATTATCGATGCAATAGAAAAGATATTACCGCCAATAAAAACTTTTTTTATTTCAGGTGGCACGAAATTGGCGGCACTGTTCGATGTTGCGCGGACTATTGCGAGGCGGGCGGAACGAAGAATTGTCGAAGTCGCGGAAAAGAAAAGCACGAAAATTTCTCCGGAAACTTTCGCGGTTATGAATCGTCTCTCGAGTTTGCTATACGCCCTCGCTAGACTAAGTGCTTATAAATCTGGTATAAATGAGAAGTCACCGAGTTATAAATAGTGATCAGATTCGAAATTGAAATATGGTGCCTATAGTTTAGTGGTAAAACTCCGCTCTGTGGCAGCGGTATCGCGAGTCCGATTCTCGCTAGGCACCCCAAACGGTATCTAATATAACCGAGTTCGGTTGATTGGATATCATTGCAGGAATCTCGGCAATTTGTCGGGATTTTTGCGTTTTAGGGGCAATCTTGGATTTTGATTTTCCGGCTACAAACGGTGTAAATTCTACAGCCAAGTCGGTTATTATTCTCGGACCGGTGATTTCTTTGTATTTCTTGGTGAAAACCATATCCTCGACCTGCATCAGTCCTCTGATGATCGGTGACGGTATTACGGTCTGGATTTTCTTGTCGGCCACTTCAAACCTCTCCCAGTAAAGGCCAAGGAATAATCGTTTCATCTCGTCTGGCGATTTCGTGTAGGCTTCATAAGCATTACGGACAAACAAGAGCATATCTTGCAGTTCATCAATCCGCATATTAAGTTTTTTGTCTTGGGCATACAGCTCGTCTTGCAACAGTTCAAGCTGTTCTTTGATTTTTACTTTGACTCTGGTGAAGTCGTCATCAGTAATTAATCCGCCAAATAGTTTTTCCTCGGCAGTGTCACGTTTCTTTTCTAGCATCATTTTTTGCGTATTCAAGCCTCGCTTATCTTTATTAATCACTTCTTTGCGACTGCTATAAATCTTTTCAATCTTGGTCACCAGTCTGTCGGTAAAATTGGGGGTAAATTCTATGTACTTAAATAAGTTGGCCACTTGCTGTTCAATATCCCAAACTTCCACATACTGGCCCGGACCCCGAATTTCGTACACGAATCTTGTATAATTACTAATAACATATACAAGTATGAAAACACATAAAATAGCCCCAGAGGTTAAAGAACAAATTATCAACCGCATCAAGAA